>Ga0100378_1003809_pt1 | contig 14297 bp, 7 predicted proteins | sample CryGeymeta201502_FD_81535 | JGI IMG/M metagenome (GOLD analysis project Ga0100378, IMG submission 81535) | Groundwater microbial communities from Crystal Geyser aquifers in Utah, USA - Crystal Geyser metaG 2015-02 | ecosystem: Environmental > Aquatic > Deep subsurface > Groundwater | place: USA...
AATTAATATTATGGGGATTGGGGATTGGGGATTGGGCCCAATCCCCAATCCCCAATCCCCAATCCCCAAACTAGCAATAATTAGTTCGTTTATTATATAATGAATACAAATATAATTATAAATCTATTTAATAATATTATAACTAACAAAAATGTATATAAAATATAAAAAGTTATTTAATAATATTATTATATTTTTTATTTATTGTTAAATTAAGGTTAAAGCAACTTTTCTTCAATCTTCAATTAGTTTAATATATGTCTGTTTAATCTTGATTATTCTCTTTTCCTTCTTTAGGTAGTAGACTATCTTCAAAATCATTATCTTCAATCTTCATTGCGTTAAAATCGGAATCAAGTCCTTTTCCATGTGTTTCTATAGTAATATTTGATGTTATGATAAAGCCAAGTAAACTTAATAAACTGCATACTGCAAATGGGCCTAATGAACCAAAATAATATAAAAATGCTACAATATAATGAGTAAATAATGCTGCGATTCTGTTAATACTATAAAAATATCCTAGTGCAGCATCTCTTATTTTTGTTGGATATATTTCACATGTAAAGCTAATATTAATATTCCAACTCAAGCAATACCCAAATCCACCAATTCCTACAAAATACTCTAGATGATTATAAAATATAACTCCTAACAAATACGAAACAGCAATTATTAAGAAACCTAATCTTATTGTATTTCTTCTACCAAAATATTTTATTTCACTTAATGTTCCAGCTGCTATTTGTCCTGGTAAACTAATAACAGAAATTATAAATAACTTATGTAAAATAGTTTCATTAGTTGCTTCAGGAGAGATATCTCTTAATACTAGTGAGACAATAACAAATGATCCATATAATAAAAATCCATTAATAACCCAGTTTAGTGTAAGTTTAGTGCTTATTTTGAAATAGTTGTCATTAAATAAACTTCTCATTCCTTCTAATTTATTATGAGATGCTTCAGCTTGTTGAGTTAATATCCTTTTCTTAATTTCAGGTGATAGTTTTATTTCACACATTGATTCAATTATTTCAAAGGCTTCCTCGTTTTGTTCACTATTGAGAAGGTGTCGAGGAGAGTCGTTAAGATTGTAATAACATATAATAATACATATAATCGGCATTAAAGCTAGAGCAAACAATACATTTTTTAATCCTTCAATCTGTAACGCAGGCATGAAAAAGGCTAGAACCATGTTTAAATAAATTCCACCACCGATTAACACACAGCCAACAGATACGGAAATAAAAAACGATCTTAACTTAATTGGGAGATACTCACTGTAAATACCTAAAATAATTGCGTTTGCTGTTCCGATAAGAAATCCTAATAAAAATCTAAAAATCATAAAAGCAATATAGTTATGTATTATCGCAGATAGAATAATTAATACCACTATAGAAATTGAACATGCCATGAAAGCTTGTACACGTCCAAAGTATTTTGCTAATTTACTTGAGAGTAATGATCCTACAGGAAAGCTGAAAAACATTATACTTGATATAAACGTTGTTGCAAAATTGGATATTTCGTAATATTCCATAAAGGGTATAAATATATTACTAAAAAGAAGTAATTGGCTCCCTTCAAATATTTTAAAACATATAACGGTGATAATAAGAGATATTTGTTTGTTTCCATATCCGTTAATGTTTATAATTTGGTCTAGTATCATTTGAGTTGTATCAATTTGTTTTAGAAAAATTATAGTTTTGTTACTTTGCAGATAATATTCATTTTCATCGTCATGTTTGGTGTTTTTGTCAATTTTGTTAGTTTTGTCAGTTGTTTCTTGATCGGCCATATATTAGTTATTATTTAAAATAATACGGTATACAAAAATTCAATAATTTAAATTAAAAGGTAATTACAATAATATAATTGATGTTTAGAATAATAATAATAAATAATCATATAAATCAGAATTAGTATATTATTTTAAATTTAATATTTAAACTATAAAAATGGACAAAATGGACTATCTATTAGAAAACACAAACCTTGATCTAAACGAGAAAAACAAAAAGTACTTTTCAGAACTATCCAAAAACACACAGCCAAATCTTGACGAAGACGGTGAAAATAACATTGACACGTTTAAACTATATGAGGATTTCATGAAAGAAAAAGAAGGAATATTAGAGCTATCAAATGAACTATGTGATTATACAATAGGCTTGGAAAAGTCATCAGATTTTTCAACTAAAAATATTAAGAATCTAGGAGACTTAATCAATGTTAAGAATAGAATCATTATGATTGTAATTATAAAATAATTATATAAAATATTAATAACAATATTTAGTTAGAAAACTATCAAGAGCAACCTGGACTTCTTGACCCAATTTTAAACTCTTTAGTAGGAAACATTATGAGGAAATCTCTAAAGATTATTGATAGTATAACTAGAATTGAAAAAGATATCTCTAATAGACTTGTTGAGTATAAAAATATTACAGATTGTCTTAAAGCTCTGTACCAGATTATATATGTTGTCTCGAAAATTAGAGGATTTAAGACGATAATAAAGTTCTTTCCTTCAGAGGTAGAAGTGTTTGAGACTGTTATTTGTTTCTTGATTAAGCTGAGTCCTGATGATAATGAAAATTGGTTTCTTATTTTTACCTTAATAATGTGGACAAGTATACTTGGACTTATTCCATTTGATATCGAAACTATTGATACAAATAAAATAATCATTACTGAACTAAATAAATACTATCAAAGAGTTTTAAACATGACAGGGAATATACGAGATGTATGTGCATATGCAGCAAGTAAATTTCTTACTAGAAGTGATATGATTAAAAAAGGATTATTAAATGAGTTTATCGAATGGGGTGTTAAAACAATTCAAGACCCTTTAAAAAATACAAATTTATTCTTTATTTTCGGTATCCTTGCTGTTCTATGTGAGATTTTCAAAAATGGTTCTAGAGGAGATTTACTCAAATATACTAATTTTGTAGCTAAAAGTGTTCTTGAATTTACTTTTCCTACTTATCTTGCGAATAGTGGAATTGCTAGAAATTATAGATCAAAATTAGCGCAAAGAATTGGCTTAGTTGCTTTAAAACCAAGATTCCAGGATTGGAAGTATAAAATTCAAGTTAAGACTTTATTTAATCAGTTACCAACTGAAAAGAAGACAATAGATGAAGTTCATAGTTCTAACACAGCAGAAGAAGAAATTGATTATGATATTGACTTCAGTTTAGTAGAATTAGTCATCGATCACCTTCTAGGATATTTGATGGATAAGGAATACATTGTCAGATGGTCATGCGCTAAAGGTATCGGAAGAATATGCGAAAGACTTTCAAAAGAAATGGTTGATGACATATATGCTAACTTGTTTAAATTTTTCGATGAAGGAGACAACGAGTACTCATGGCAAGGTTGTTGCTTATGTATTGCCGAATTATGTAAAAGAGGTATGATTCTCCCTGATAAGTTAACAATCCTTGTTACTTATATTGAGAAAGCATTAATATATGAAGTTAATAAAGGAACTTTTTGCTCAGGATCAATCGTAAGAGACTCTGCTTGCTATGTTGTATGGGCTTTAGCTAGAGCATATACTACTGATATTATGAAACCACATGTACCAAAACTTGCAAGTAGCTTAATACTTACTATATTATTTGATAAAGACGTAAACTGCCGAAGAGCCGCAAGCGCTGCCTTCCAAGAACATGTCGGGCGTCAGGGTTACTTTCCACATGGTATAGAAATTATAACAGAGGCTGATTACTTTACACTAGGAAATAAAAATTACTGCTATTTAAATATTGCTACCTTCATTGCTCAATACGTAGACTACTCAAAAAAGATTATTGACTATCTAGCTTATAATCGAGTTCAGCATGTTGAAATAGCTATCCGACAGGTTGGTGCTGAAACACTTGGATTACTTGTTCCTTTCCAACCGGACTATATTATTAGTGATATAATAACGAACTTATTAAAACAATTTTTAAGTAATAATATCAATGTTCGTCATGGCTCCATTATTGGACTTGGATATATCTTAGTAGGATTAAGAGGAAAGTGGGATTTTGAACAAAAAGCCCGCAAAATAAGAAAAAAGGTACTGGAAGGAATGAGTGTTACAGAAACTAAAGTTTTAGAAGATTCTGAGTATAGAAAAGAGTTCAATAAGACATATGAAAATATTAAGTATGTAAATAATCTGTCTATGTTAAGTAAAGATTTATCTTCGAAATTACTTTCTGTTGTTAAGGATTTAGATGGTGCTAATTTATACAGAGGAAAAGGTACCGAAATCATGAGAAGTGCTATTAACACATACTTAAGATTACTCTTCGAATCTGAATTAGAAATAACCGAAGAATTATTTATATACTACTTAGACATTCTTATTGATAACTTAAAACATCCTAATCCTGATTTACAAATAGGTGCTTGTGAAGCAATCAAAGTTCTAAATGAAAACTATAAGAAATTATTAGAAAACAAAGGCCTAATCGAAAAAATAAAACACAAACTCGATAATATAATAAAACAAAGTATTGTAAGTGAAAATATTTATGAAACTCGAGGATATACAATGGCAATTCCACTATTCAATATAATAAATTTAAGAGAAAGTTATAAGGATGCCCTTGAGAGTTTATTGACTAATTCTAAAATGAAGAATACAAATAATAATGATTATGAAACAAGAAAGAATGCTGTTAAGAGTATATGCATTTTTGCTAGTAAATTATTCAGAGAAGATGTAAGTTATATTTAATATTATTTTTACTTATTTTTACTTATTTTTACTTATTTCTTATTTTTACTTATTTAAACTTATTTTATCTTATTTATATATTAGAAACTAGTATCAGACATAGATTTAGACTCTATAGTAAAAACATGTATTGATGGTTTTGAAGATTACGAAATTGATAAGAAATTAGGTATGCCATATTAATGATTAATTAATATAATAAAATACTTATAGTTACTAACTAAATAACTCAATTTAATTTATTATAGGTGACGTCGGCAGTCGAATTAGAGAATGCGTAATAAAAAACTTAACAGACTTAATGCTTGAATTATATAATGCTAAGCTTGTATCTTCATTTGCAATATTTGTAAATATACTTTAAAAATAAACTTATAACAAATAAAAAATAACTTATAACAAATAACATAAATCATTTAGAAAACTAATGTTGTTTCCTTCATATCCTGCTTACTAAAGCAAATATCGGAAAAAATGAATAAGATCCGTGGCGCCGCCGGAGAAGCCCTACAGAAATTCTTCTTTGAACTCAAAAACGAGTCAGGTGATATTAACTCCATTGTCCCTCACTTTGCTGACTTCAAGTTGATATTTAATTCAAATACAGATGACTTAGTCGATGAAGAACATATCTCAATCTATAGCTCAGAGTGGCTAGACCCTGCTTATTCTTTTAATAAGATTATCCCTATACTTAATTTTAAGGAATATTCCTTACAAATGTTTGAAGGTTTAATCATAAGCTTTGGTGGAATAACTGAAGATGTTACAAGATGCTCGTTAGATGCTTTATCACAGCTTATTTCGTTAACTCTTAAAACACCTGTGAATATAACGCTTAGTGCTAATGAAACGATTGATATAATTTATAACCATATATTAGACATATTAGCAAAGTCAGCGAAAAAAGATAGAGTAATGGAGCCTTTATTTAATACAATTTCGAATTTGCTTATAAAAAGTGAGTTTTTAAAGCCTAAGTATTTCAAATTTTGCGAACAAATCCATAAAGCAATTACAGTTGAAATATACGACACAAATAATATTCATAAGGTTCTTTCTGCTGTTGAGATATTCTATAATTTATTATTCTTTGAAAGGATTGATAAAGATCATGACATTTATTCCAAAACAATGAGAAGTTTACTCTTTTTACTGTGTCACAAATATCCAGTAGTAAGAAAAAGAGCTTCTGAAAAAATATACTTATTCTTAATGTCCATCGATAACTCTCTTATATATGATATTGAAACTGATGATGTTGATGAAATAAGTATTTTAATTAGTGAGACTAACTGGACAGAAGTAATAAGCTCGATAAGAGAGAATAGAAATAAAGTTGCTAAGATGTTAAAGATAAATATGGAGATTAAAAAGAAAGAAGACGATAAAACAGTAATAGTTGATATTAAAAAATAATTAAATATCATTTTATAAAAAATATTATTGATTAATAATTAATACTTAAAGAATATAGTTAATGTTAATAATTTGATTGATTATCTTTATTTTATTTTTATTTTATTAATATAAAGAACAAATTATAGTAATAGCAATAATAAACTTAATAATAATATTTATATATTTATTCCTAATATAATATTTCACTCAACGATACTATTTTTATATTAATTTAATTACTTATTAATAAATATAATTTTATTAAAGATTGTATAAAACAAAACATAACTAAAGTGTAATTCCAGAACCATCATATGCATTAAAAATTCTCTTTATTGCAATTCCATATGCTGCCATTCTTAAGGACACATGTTTATCTAATGAATTTTTAATGACATCCTTCATTGTTAAACACATAATCTCTTCTAAACCAGAGTAAACTAAGTCTTTTTCAGTAGGTCCTTTAAGTTTTTCTACATCTGTTTCATCATAACATACTGATAATAAGTCATAAAGTTCATGTTTTGATTTATGTTCAAACCTTCTAATTAGTAATCCTAGTTGTTTATGCTCTAAATTTTTGAGCCATTCAAAATAGGAGACTGTTACTCCTCCTGCGTTTAGAACTAAATCTGGTATTATTAATATTCCTTTTTTTTCTAAAATTTCATCAGCGAATAGGGTTGTTGGACCGTTTGCGCCTTCTGCTATTACTTTGCATTTTATTTTGTCAGCGTTAACTACATTAATGGAACGTTCTGTTGCAGCTGGTACTAATATGTCGCATTGTTTCTCCATTATTGAAAGAAAATTTTCAGAATCATCTAAACTTTCTTTGGCTCCTGGAAATCCATGTAATGTTTTATGTTTCTGTTTATATACATTCAATTGTACTGGGTCAATACCTTCTGCATTATAGATTGCACTATTAAACTCAACGACACCAACCATAGTTGCTCCAGATTCAACTAAGAAGACCGAACTCCAATATCCGACATTACCGAATCCTTGAACAATAAATGACTTGTCAGATAATCCAGTTGTTAGACCTTGTTTCTTCATTAAATCTTCATTATTACAAACTTCTCTTATTCCATAAAAAACACCTAAACCTGTTCCTTCAACTCTTCCATCAATTCCTCCTTGATTGACAGATTTTCCAGTAACACATCCAACTGCATTTATATTTTTTTCTCCATATAGATTAACATAAGTATCTTTCATACAATTCATAGTCCACTGGCTAGTTCCCATATCAGGTGCATGAACATCTATACCTGGGCCGATAAAATTCTTTTTTGCTAATTCTAAAGTATATCTTCTTGTTACTCTTAATAGTTCTCTTTCAGAGTATTTACTAGGGTCAATTTTTACTCCTCCTTTGCCACCACCATATGGAAGATTATGTAATGAACATTTTAGGGTCATTAAAGTAGCTAAGGCTTGAGTTTCGTCCATATCAACATGTGAAGAATAACGAGTTCCTCCTTTAGTTGGTAAGTAATGGGTAGAATGTTGTGCTCTATAAGCAGATATAGATTCAATACTTCCATCATCTCTTACTAAAGGAAAATTAAAACAAACAACACTTTTGCAATGCTTAATTACTTCAAGATAATATTTAGGAACTTCTGGTAAGCTTAAACAAGCTTTACCATAAAATTGTTTAACCATATTTAAAAAATTAGGTTCACTTTCAAGATCAGTAGGTTGAGAAGAAAATCTTTTATTATTTGTTTTGTTTACTAGTTTAGCAATTTTACCGAACATAGGTGTTTTTGAGTATAGTCGTAGTCTATTAAACATTTATTTATATAATTAATACATTTACAGATTATTAATATAAATTGTATGTAATATATTTTATTAATGTAAATTAAAATTATTAACTATAATTAATAGTAAAGGGTCAAAAAGTAATTAATAATTGTATTAATAATAGTATTAGTAATAGTATTAGTAAATAATCAAAAACATTATCAATGACTATTAAATATGTTAAAAAATTAAACTATTGTTTATTTATATGAGCTTAAAATGATATTGACAATTGTCAATGTTTACTATTTTATTAACATATTAATTAAATAAAATAATAATTAGTTATTATACAATAATTACGGAAAATACATCATTTATAAAATAAATTTTATACTACTTAAACTACTTGCATTTATTATTATATAAAATAAATATGGACTTCTTATTGGGAAAAAAGGAAGTTAAAGTAGAAGAAGAGATCACTAACGGAGTGAAAAAAATTGACTTATCATTATCTCCTCAAAAGCTAGTCTTAGATTCATTCGAAAAGTCAAAGGAACCAGAAACCCCTTTTAGCAGAATGCTTGCTCATGTAATGAATAAAGACATCTATGATAAACCTAAACCCCCAAGAGAGTCATACTTTTATTTTCCTAATAAGGAAGAACAAGTAGATACTGAGTCAAGTAAAATTGTAAGAAGAATATTTGAAGGAAACACTGAAGATGAGTTCCTTGAAGACGAAAAGAAGCATTTTAAACAACTTTATATTGATATAGATAATTTTAATTTAGCTAAAAAGAATGCCAATGACCTTTTTAAGGAGCCTGAAAACTGGAATAAATTTAATAATTTGAGGTTTCATCAAGCAACTAATTATAATAGTAAACAAACAATTGATAGTCTTATGGTTCATTTTAAATGGTTGGAGAAAGCGAAAAAAATTGAATACACAAAAAATATTTTGGAGATTTTAAATTCTGGTTGCCTTTATGTTCATGGAAGAGATTCAAAATTTAGACCATTGGTTGTATGTGATGTAGATAAATTTATGAGTTTAACAACGACTTATAGTAACGAAGACTTTGAACACGCTGCAATAAAACTATGCGACTACATAATAGAAAAACTTCTTGTTCCTGGTCAGGTCGAGAACTGGGTACTTATAGTCAACATGGGAAATGTTTCTGTCTTTAGCATACCTGACAACTTAAAAAATTTAATGACTATGATGCAAGATAATTACCGAGCAAGACTATACAGAAGTTATATAATAGGTATGAGTACATTTATGACATTTTTATGGAATATAATTAAACTCTTCCTTGATGCAGTAACAGTAAAGAAATTTGTATTTCTTAAAGAAAGCACATTAAATACAATGCATTCTATTATTAATCCTGATCAATTAGAAAAACGATTTGGAGGTAATGCAGAAAATGCAAAAGATAAATATCTTTTCCCACCGATAGTACCTAGCGAAAATTATCTATTAAAGAGTGATGTTGTACATAAAGTATTAATTAGTGATAAAGAATACAGAGTTTTAGTTCAAAAGGATAGTAGAGTAACAAAATCGCCTTATATTTATAAAGTATTTTTCTACGATTAGTTTAAAAGATTAGTATTAATGTTAAAGGTTACATGTTTAAAGATAGTTTAAGATTGAAGAACATGAATATAATAATATTAAATAAGAATAAGCATTTTTAGTTAAAATAATAAATGACTTTTTTATAAATTACTATACTTTATCAGTATCAGTTAATAATAATAAATTTCATATTAACAGTGTAACTTTAATGTTTATAATTATTTTTTAATGTTTATAATTATTTTTTAATGTTTATAATTATTTTTTTAATACAAAGAGGAGGAGTGATATGTGATGTATCTTTGAGATATTTCTTTATAATAATTAATAGTACAATTAAAATAATTAAGTCTTATTAAATTGAAAGTATATTGATATAAATTTTAAATCTATTATTAATCTTATAATCTTATAATCTTATAATCTTATAATATTATAATCTTATAATCTTATAATATTATAATATTATAATCTTATAATCTTATATATAAATTATAAAAAAAATTATAATATTATAGCAAGTTAAATTATTAAAAACTAAACAACGTGATTTGAAAGTAAATTCTTTATATCAGTTTTTCTTACTGGCTTATTAATGAATTCTACGTTTTTCATATTACTATTTTTTATTATCTCATTATCTGTTGAGCTTATATAAAGTTTGATGTTTCTTCCTAATTTATACTTATTAACTAGATTGATAAAGTCACAGCCATCCATCATAGACATATTATGATCTGAAATAATATAACTTATGCTTTGAGAAGTGTAATGGTCTATTTTAAATAAAGCAAGTGCATCTAATCCATCATATGCCTTTATAATTTCAAGCTTATTAGTTAGGCCTAAGTCCTTAATAGCAATAGAAGTAACAGTCTTAAGAGCCTTTAATATTGGTCTATTATCATCAACTATCAATATTCTTTTTAGACTAGCCTTTTCATTTAAGTTTGATTCGTTTGATTCGTTTGATGTTTTTAAGGCAAATGTTGCTTTAAGAGTCTTATAAAAGAACTTTAAATAAGGTTTAAAATTCTCGTATATCTTAAGAAATTCTTCATTGTGTTGGTATTTGTAGCATATTTCACTTATCTCCTGAAAAAATGAAATATATTTGTTTTTTTGTTGATATATTAGAGGGATAGTTATTTTATCAAGACTTGATGATTTAAAAATACTATCATTTTTACTAATTCTATAGATGTCAAACACTATATCGTCAAATTCAAAAAGTTTATCAATTGGTCTGGTTAAATTAGGCATTTTCGCAGCTGATCTAGATTTTCTTGCTGTAAATTTTTGAGAAATATCAAAATTATCAAGATTATTAGTCTTTAATTGTAAGGGACTTACATCATCTACATCAAATTCTTCTTTATTTCGATCAAAACAATCATTTCTATCGCTACCATCTGACGTGACATTTATTTGTTCAATATTATTATTTAATAAATTATTCTCATTAATTTCCCTAATGAAATTTTTGGATTCTGTTTTTTTAATAAATTCCATAGAACTACTTACTTTGAGAGCTTGATTGTTTATTAAAAACTTCTCATGTTCATTAAAACAGTCTACTTTTGTAGTTACATTTTTCGAAGTGAATTCAAGATCTTTTGTTGAGTCTAGTAGATCATTTAGTTTTTGAAACTTATTAGATTTGATATTATTTTCTACTTCTTTAGATTTTAAATTGAAAAAAGAGAAGCTGAAATTACTTCCAGGCCTTTTTGCTTCATATTCAATCTTTGTTCCTAGTCTGCCAATTATTATACTACTAATAAGTAATCCTAATCCATTTCCTTTAATACTTAGATTAGATAAATCTTTAATTTCTTCAATTTGAGAAAGAAGTGTCTCTTTATAGTCTTCGCGTATTCCTATTCCTGAATCAATAACTGACACATATATTTGATCATAAAGATTATTAGACTCTTTTACCTTTACTATAATTTTAATTTCTCCTGTTAAAGTAAATTTATAAGCATTTGTAAGGAGGTTAATCAATACTTGTCTTAATCTATTAACATCTGAGTTTATGATCTTTGGTACTTCAGATGATATTAATAGCTTAGTCTTTATTGCATAACATTTTGTAGTATTGTTTCTTATTAATAAATCAATAATTTCTTTGGATAAATTAAACAGCTTTTCAATTTTGAAAGGTTTAAAATTTACATCAAGTCCATTTTCCATTCTAGAACAACTTGTGATATCTTGATTCATTGTTTGTATATAGATACATAAGTTACGAATTTCTTCAAAGTTTTTTGGCAATGCCCTGTTTTGATCTTTAAATTGTTTGGCAATATTTTCAATAGACAATAATAAAACCTGTATAGGAGTCATAAACTTGTCTGATACCTTAGATAAATACTGTTTTCTTGATTCTACTTCGGAATTGGCTTTTTCCTTTTCAATTTGGGTAATAATAGTTGTATCATAAAATAGTATCCCTACAATATCTACGCCATAAATATTAAATTTTCTGAATAACATGTCGAAAGTAGTTTTATTTAAATTTTGATTATCTATAAAAAAGTTTCCTACTTTTTTGTATTTATTAGCTCCATCAAAATTATTAGAATCTGAAAATATAATGTCGAACAAATTTGATGCTTTACCTGTAGAATAGAAATTGTGGGTGTTTTTTTTAGGAGGAAATATAGATGAACTTTGAATGTAGCTTTTTGTTTTGTCAGTTTTAAAATGCCTAAAGATTTTGTTAAGGTAAAATAACTGCTTATAGAAAATATTAATTGATAACTCATCTATTTGGAAAATATTCATTGCATTAATACCAGTTTTTGAGATTTTGCTAGATAACTGAATATTATCATTTTTTAAACATAAATTTTGATAGAACTGAATATATTCTTCTGTTATTTTTGTTTCTTTTTTGAAATGTTCTACAGCTTCTTCACTAATATCTAGAAATCCTTTTACATCTTCTTTACAATCAATAAGTTTCTCAAAGAAAGCAATAAAGTTATCGTTGTACTCAATGATATAGTTACTTGTATTGATTTTTACAATAGGAGTAATAATATTTTTAAACAAGCTATTGAATTTTTCAGTCTTAAATTCATTTTCCCACATAGCTTTATTATAGTTTTCAAAATAATTATTCTTACTATATGTTATTGAAAATGAAGTCAAAATTATTGTTATAAAGTATGATAAATCAAATGAGTTGTAGTAAGTCACTACTGCTTCATAACCATACAAAACAATGAATAAATAAATAATAAAAGCCATTACCACTACAAAACATATAAAAAATAGATAAGATAGTCTTTTCGAATGAAATAATCTTGACGTAACTAACATATTCAAAATTCCTAATGATATAAAAAGCATCTTGCCTGTTTGTGATATTGATAAATCATGGTAGTATCCTATAATAAGATAAAATGGAAAAAATGAACATGTCAAACAGAATGCCATAGAAAAGTAAAAATCTAAGCTTTTGCTAGCCTTCAGAGAAAGCCCCCATATATATTTAATAAAAATTATTGTAACAATAATATGACCTAGTAGAAATAGGAATCCTAATATATTTCTGTTCTTAAAATCTTCAGCGGCTATGATAAAAGCAGTAACTAAAAATGTTAATAAAATGTTAACAAATGAATCTTTGTTATAGTTGAATATTGCAAGTTCAAATTTTTCATTGACGGTATACATTTATTTATATTATAATATTATATATTTTTTTGAGTTAAGTACCCTAAATAAATGTTTATTTTATTTATTGTAAATAATATTAATTAAGCAATAGAGATTATTTTTATTTATTTATAATAGTAAATGAATGTAGAATTATTTATTTCAAGCATAATTTAATTAGTAATTAGTAATATAAGTATGATTAATTATATAAGTACAAAATATAACAAGAATACTCTTGTGTTACATGGTACAAAACTGTTTAAGTTTAATTGCGACTAGAACCAACTAAATTAATGATTAAATTGTTTTATTATTATAGTTGAGACAGTTAGGTTTATTGAGATAAAATATTAAAGATATAATAAATCATAAGGATTTATTTAATTTTCTACTACTCCGACCATGTGTTTAAGATATTAGTTAAAGTCAGAATATTGAAACTTGGAATATTGCAAAGTATTAATGTCAATTAGATATTCAAAACTACATTATATGTTATGTTATCAACCATTTAAAATAGAAGTCATCTCAAAAACTACAGACATAGTATAAGTAGTGACTTATGCCATAAAGACTGTTGGTCCTTTCTACTTTATTCTAAGTCAATTAATTTGGAATAAGCTTTATATCAAACATAAGTTCATCCTCAACTGCCTTACTGTTTTCACTACAGTTAAATAATAATATTAGCTTATTATATTATTTATTTTATTCATAAATAGAAAATATAAGTATATGATAATTATTAATTTATTTAATATTGTATAATTAAATATTTCAATACTTTTTATACTAAGAATAATCAATTGTATTATAAAATATAAAATACATTTACATAATTATATAATTATATATTATTATAGATGACTTATATAATTAACTATTATTAATATTAATAAGTTAGGTAATAAAAAATCACAGGAATTATTATTAAGAAGAATCTATTCAAATTGATTAATATTAATGGTAATTAATTTGAGTATAATACTAAATACTTTATTCATTTATTAATTATACAAATAAACCAGACGCATTAATTATACTTACAATTCTTTATCCTTATAAACTGAATAAATATTATATCCTAAAATTATTAATGATCCAATA
>Ga0100378_1003816_pt1 | contig 14278 bp, 15 predicted proteins | sample CryGeymeta201502_FD_81535 | JGI IMG/M metagenome (GOLD analysis project Ga0100378, IMG submission 81535) | Groundwater microbial communities from Crystal Geyser aquifers in Utah, USA - Crystal Geyser metaG 2015-02 | ecosystem: Environmental > Aquatic > Deep subsurface > Groundwater | place: USA...
GTCAAAGTATATTAAAAGAGCGATAACTTCATCACTGTTGAGGAATACAGTCCAAAGGACAAATTATCGGCTGTATAATCATAAAGAGCGGAAGAAAAATTAAGAGGCGTTGAAATTATGAAAGAAACCTTTGACTATAAACTGTTCAGACCGAACTTGGCAAGAAATAATAATAGTCATCTCTATAATAAATCTAAGTCCCTGAGCTCAAGCCAAGAACATCTATTGAGGTTGGCCAGCCTGACGAATGATATGATAATCCATTTCCCTTCATAATTTGCCCCTCTTCAAGCTGCAGTTTCATAAATTGAGCTATAAGTTTGTTTGATTTGAATGGATTGTGATAATTTAAAAAATGGGAGATTTCTGGAAACCAACTGCTGATATGTTCGGCGGTCTCATCGAAAAGCCTCGCATGACCGAAAAGCTACTCTTGAAGCCACCATTCAAATACATCTTCGATATCATCATGGAAACTATCAAAAAAACCGGATGCGGAAATGGTAAGACTCATCCTAATATAGGCATTTTCAATGGACAGGAACAAAATGCGGACTTCTATTCCGACAGAGATAAAAAGATAGGATACCTGGCAAAAGTTATCAAACTAATCGAGCTGATGAATGGATAAGCTGTCTAGGCAAAACCTCAAAAAATTGTAGCCGGTCTTGAACCAGAAGTAACTCTCATCCTATATAGCTCACTAATGCCATGTTGCAAGATTTTTATAAGGCTGCTACATCAGGAAAATCATCAGATCCTTATGTGAACAAGGTACTCGGAAAGGAAAGCGAGCCTGAAAAAAAAGAAATAAAAAAACCAGAGAGACCTCCCTCAGCTGCTCGACTCAAAAAACCAGAAAAACCAGCTGAACCTCCCAAAAAAATTGAAAAATAAGAGTAAGAAGTGCCTCCTCGTGAAGAAAAACCAAGCAGACCTCAGAAGCCAGCCAAGCAGGAATAGTACAGTAACAAGGTGCAAAATTTGATGAAATAAGCTGAAGAAGAAGCAGTCGTTCAGAAAGAAGTATAATAGGCCCCTAAGGGCAAAGGAATCAATTTGGGAAAATTAAACAAAAAGAAGAAAGGTGATACTTCAGAAAAGATTATTAGCAGTGGTGGTGAGCTCTCCAACAAAGAATTATAACTTGTCCAGAGCATGATCCAAAGCATTTGTCAAAACACCGCTCCTCTTGGCAAATCAATCGAGTTTATCAATGACGATATTGATGCCATGAATCGTGAGCTTACAGGTTGGAGAAAGCAATACAATGCTTCTAAGGCGAAAACTCAGAACTAAACCAGATTGACTGAATAAGCTCTGCTTCCCATTTACGATAAGATCCATTAAATAGAGGAGCAAATTCTGGACCAAAAGGCTAAGATTCAGACCACCAAGGCTCAAATTCTCAAGAATGACTCAACTATCCATGACTTGTTGATGTCAGTAGTGACGACAAAATGATTTAGGCGTTAAACAGTCCTTATAATTTTTAAATATTATGGCAGGTTCACAGCTCCAAAATGTTCAGAGAGGTCTGCTCTTTATGTGGCTCAGCGTTCTCGTAATGGTAGGGAGTATGCTGGTGGTCAAACTCATAAAAAAGAGAATTGACTACCGCCACCGTTAAGGTCAAGAAGTAGAGGCTAATAGCGCAGTGGACAAGTATAAATAAAAAGATGGAGAAGTGTCCTAACAACAATTTTAATAGACAGCAGTTAGGGAGTCTACTCTCAGTGACGAAGATTCTTGCGTCGACAGGATGATGAAAAAGGCATGCGAATTCAATACAAACCTCAACCCTCTCCTGATGTGCAGTTTGTTGGCTTTCGTTGCTGGCAAAAGTTATGGCTTTACCTTTAGTTTTTACATGTTCGGCATAGTGCTAGGGATATGCTTCAATATTTTCAAAATTCATCGAGCCTGCATCGATTTCTACTTCTTCAGGTGGGCAATCTAGATCCTTTTTCCTGTGTGTTGTCTCTTGTTAGCTGTCAACTTGTTGGTTGGTGAGACTTCACCTATGTTGTACCTGACTGTTCAGGGATGATATTCATGATGTTTAGTTGATGAGTTATATTAATATTGAAGGATGATTGTTCTGCCTTGGTTCGTCAGATTCGGTCTCGACTGTACGATCGCACTGACACCTGCTATCTACCTACACTACCACCCCACAACCTTCTTCTTCGAATACTTCCAAAACAGACGACGCATCATCAGACGCAAAAGTAATTGTATTTCCACTCAGCATACGATAATTTCCATTACATCAATCAAGAACCTACCATTTCACAGGAATAGTCTAAAAAAATATTTGAGGAGCTCAAGCTGGAGCAGTGATTACACAACATCATAATCAATGAATCAAAACAATAATAATGAAAGAATGAATCGTATCATGCAGAGGGTTTTTGCTAGAAAGAGAAGAAAGTTTTGGAGGGTCTGTCAGCAAAAAGAGTAAAAGTAGAGGGATTGTAAAGTTAATCTGATACTTAGCTTATTTGCTCGTTGGTCAGTCTCACCTCCAGAGAATCATGTGCTAGCTAGGTTATATTCTGACGTGGGGCCTATAATTGGGAGATCAAATTTTGAGCCCTTTTGTGTTTCTCCTTCAATTTTTTCATATCCATCTAAGTATCCTAAGAGGATTTATTTGTATCTTTGATCTTGAAGCCAACAGTTTTAGATAGGTCAACTTTGAGCTCCTATACACACTGAAGACTTCTGGTCTACCTTTTCTCTAATTCTGCCAAATCTCTTTCAATACTCTGTTTAATTGCAGCTTTTATTCTTTCATAGTGGTTTTTCAGGTTCATTTTTTTCTCACGATAGATCTCCCTTACACCTTCATTTGCGAACTCTCTATTGCTCAATTTAGCCAACATGCTCTTCAGTTATCCTCTAAGACCTTCTGTCTCATTGGATGTCGCTTAATTATGTCCACTCAGACGAGAATCATGTGTGTAGCTGGATGTCTATTTGTTGTGTTGGTGGATAAAATTCTATTTTTCATGCTTTTGATGGTAGTTTCGATAAAATGGTTGGTCCTTGAGTTCAATTCTGACAATTTATACACCTCTCTTTCTCGATCTAATCCCACATTCTGAGCAGTATTTTCTTCCTCCTTCGCCTAAATCTCTATAAACCGACTGTATAAGATAACTGTTACTGGCTGGGAGCAAAGAGAGCAAGAGTCTGACTCAAGAGTCGACCTGTTAACATTTGATAGTGGGCTTTTTTCAGGAGATTTGTTTATGTTCAGAGGACTAGAGGGTGTGAGATTGGAATTGCGTTCTTTGAGAGGTGAGGGAGGATAGTGGAAGGTGACTTTGGGACGTTGAAGAGGACTGGCTGATCTTACAGGTGATAATGTTCTCATAACAGCTAAATTATAATCACACAAAGAGCATTATAATATTTAATGAAGCCAGGAAAAGAACTATTGATCGACAGCACCAACTCTTAAGGTCTCTAAGACTCATTAAACGCTCCTTTAAAAGGCATAGTTCCACATACCAACTCCATAGTATTCTAGTCAGCTATCGATTTTAATCCTGACGTGGATGGTGCTTCCACTAAACAATCACTCATGGGCAATGTTCCTCTCTTACTTGAAAAACGCAAATAAGGAATCATCGAAGATAACATGAAGTAGAAAGATACAGGTTTTGAGAAATGGCGAATTGGCAAGATGATAGGCAGTGGTGTGACTGGTCGAGTGCATAGGGCACTCAATGTTCAAACAGGCTGCCTTTATGCAGTGAAAAAGATACATTTATGCTAAGCTGATGAGGATGAATGCAAGACAGAGATCAACATTTTATCTAAAATATCACATGAAAATATCGTGAGGTATGTTTAACATTATCATCACACTGAGGAAACACTTATCTTCATGGAATATGTGGCTGGAACCTTGAAGAAGTTTTATAAAGATTTCGGGCCACCACCTTTGCCCACTTTTTTGTTTTTTGCTAAGCAGTTAATAGTTGCCATCGATTATCTACATGCTCACAAAATTATGCACAAAGATTTGAAATGTGCCAACGTGCTCTTAACCAACAAAGGAGTCCTGAAAATAAGTGATTTTGGCTGCTCAAAAGATTTCTAGAGAACTATCTCATTTGTCAATTATCAGGCTTATGGAAGTAAAACTCAGAAAGGGACACCACACTGGATGGCACCAGAGTCAATAATCGACGCAATTTACAACGTCAAGACTGATGTGTGGGGCATCGGATGTACTTTACTTGAATTGGCTACTTGCAAGGTACCATGGAGCTAGAAAGATATGGACAGTCATAAGATCATGATGGAGATAGGTATGAAAGATTAAATTCCTGCTATTCCAGAAGATTTACCTCCTCTGACCTAAAAGATCATCAGATCTTGTCTAGTCCGTGACCCCTAAGGTCGAGCTTCAACAAAGCAGCTCCTCTAAATGTTGGAATAAAGTTGATTTCTAGTTATAAATTATTACATAAAAATAAGTTTCAATTCAATCAACGATTGGCCTTCATGGTCTCCTTTTTGACAATATCAGCCCATAAGCTTTGATTCTTCAATTTTGTCATAGAAATTACGTCTGTGAGTTTCTTCTGAATAATCTGCTTGTTCATTTTTATCTTGGTGAACCTGAAAGTCACGTAATTTTTGATTCCTTCCTCATCAAGTTCGTCAAATTCAAGGGAAAGAAGCTAGATACGTTTATATTCGATATTTTCAAGAAGATCAAGTCGGTGAGATGAAATTTTATTGAGGAAAAGCACAGCGTTATACTGATTGATATTTTTCTGACACAGTTGAATCTGTTTAATGAGCATTTGAATGAGCGATGAAAACGGGAAGTTCAAGTGCTGATTTTTACGTATTTTTTCAAAGGCTTTATCATCCATTTTACAAATGTATACTTTGAACAAATCGTCTTCAGAGCTAAGTTCAATTTTGATCTAATTTAATCCTTCAGTAGTATTTTGAGCTAGTATTCTGACGTTGTATAGTTCTTTGATGCTGATGGGCACTCCATCCTCATCGGTTGTTCTCACTTCAATGGGAAATTGCAATTCTGAGAAGACTACCTTGAATCCTCCTTAAACGATAGGATCCAAATCGGAGATCCAAGCATCTTCAGACTATAATTTTGAAGGCGAGGGGCGACATCGACTATTAGATCTCATTCTGATTTCTTTTATTATTTTTTGAATATTGTTATACCGTAAGTTAGTTATATCAACTCATTGCTTTTGATATATTCAGGGTCATAATTATATGATAGTTGTGAGGCAGTTCCTCAGAGCGACTAGTGCTCTCGCTCGGCCTATGTCCGTCAACACTGCACTGCTTAACAAACCTACCTACACCTTTGCGTTTATGCAGCTATTCGAGAGAAACAAACTACCTGCTGAACTTAGTCCTGTATTTAAACGAGTCACCCATGAAAAAGGACATCTCAAATCAAAGGCAAGAAAGCAGTATTCAAAGAAGTTAAACACGAGGGTACGAAAACCCAAACAGAAATTAAAAAATCACAAAGGTCTGCTCAAGCGTATCAAAATAGTATTCCTTCCATCTTATCACAGGTTGGTCCTCGTTGGAACAGACAGTTCAAATTCCAATCTCCAGGCAAGAAACATCTTCGTCGTCATAAGAGTCAGGCTAACCTGAAACGCAAGAGTCGTGCCAGATATGTGCACCCATCCGATATGCGCAGAGTCAAGAAATTAATCCCTTACTACAAGCGTCGTTCCCTTAAAATGAGATACTGATATGTGTATGCAATCACATGTTCTTTGATTCTACTGATTTGACCAAAGAGGCAAAATCTCCCTTCTTGCAGCCTCGCACCTGTAAAATCCGTTCGAGGTCTTGAGGTGAACCTCCTTCCATGAACATTTCGTATCTTTCTGCAAATTCCTTATCAGGTAATTGAAGCAATTTTATGATATTTTCAGGCTTACTGAAAGATTTATTTACAAAACCGATGTGGTTCTGCAAATTTTTGCCATTAGAGTATGTTCCTGAATTAAATCATATTTTTACTTTGATCTTGCTTCACAATGGTTGTGAGTGTTTCCTTGATTTCAGTAATATCCATCTGTAGGAATTGATAGGCAGTAAATGGTAATTTTTTGCACTTATAAATATTTTGGATTAATTTGTTGGAAGCCAACGATACGACCTTGTTCATGTAAAATGTCAGATAAGTGGGTTCCATTTAATCCTTCATCCTCATGAAATTTGACTTCAGCAAATCTTTTACTTCCTTGATGTAGGGAGATACATCAGACATATCTTATATTTTTTACCATTGGACTCTTGACATTTGTGAGAGGGACATTTCCATCTTTTGGTCGACTGTGCTGATCATAGATTATATTGATCTGCTGATCAAACTGAATCAATATAGGCCTTACTTGGAGAAGAGATGTTCTTCCTGAGAGAACTAAATGTTATCTGTGAAGGCAGGATCGATAACGCTTTCGAAGACCTCCCTCACACCTTCTATGATATTCTTGCAGTATTCGCCTGTGTTGACGATCCAGCAGATCGTCTCCTCAAACTGATCTCCTGCTCTTTTTGATTTATCAAAGCAGCGCTCACTGTAAATGTAGAACATTTTCTTGACGACTCTAAGGATTTAGAGGAGAAGGCTACCTTTAGAGAAGTTGCTGGCTCTACGGACTGAACCTTTGATGCCGTGGAAGAGAACAAGGGCCGAGTTGTAGACTTTAAGTTCTGAGATTTTATCATCTTCGAGATGTTTGAACAATGTTTCAGACAGAGTTTATTCCTCACTTTTAATGTAAGGAGCCAAATACCTTTCAAATGAGTTAGAGATCGAACCTGCAAATTTAGGCAAGGCTTGAAGATCATACTTATTTTTCTTTTCTCGCTTGATTAACTCTCCATATTTTTTTGTCATCAGATCTGTTATCTTGTTCTAGAACTTGATAGACAGTTAGAGAGCTTTCATGAGGATGGCGACACTGACAGTTGAGGCTGTTCTCTCTAAGATTTGAGTCAGGTGAATTCTGGTGATTGAGCAGAACTCATAGAGCAACAGACAGTCCATACCCCATTCAATAGGAAGCACCTTTCCAAACTTCTCATTGAAATTTTCCATTTTCCTCTTGATAAATCCAAATCGCCTTTCTGTATTTTCCAGCACTGCATTTTCAGGATTTCCATATTGTTCCTCATATTGCTTCAATATGATATCATTGATAGCTTTGCCAAATTTACGCCAATAGCTTTCACCAAGCACCTCGATGACTTTAGCAGCATGTATGATCTGTTCGGGTTCGAGAGCATCTGTTTGATTTTCGTAAGCTTAGTAATCTTCAATAATGACTTTGAAGAGTTCTTCAACGATGAGGTTTTTTTACTTGTAGAGCGATTGGATCTGAGGGATTTGTTCATATTTTTTGAAGTATTTTGACAATTCGCTAAATGCTGAGAGCAAGTTGGCGATCATACCATATTGTTTGTTCTCGCAAGCATCTCTCAATTTTTCAATTGCGTCCACCATCATTATGAACTTCTTGAGTGCATCGATACTAAATGTCAGATTTTTCTTGGCAATGTCCAAACTCTTGAGATCTTTGCACATATCATATACGATCTCTTCTGACTTTTTTGCTTTTTACTTGATTATGCCTATCTAGCTGATGATCTCCCGTGATAAGGTCTTGGCCTTATCGATTTATTAGCTTATTTCGATGTTCATCATGGCGTGCTCGTGGATTTATTAGATCAGTTACTTGTTGACATCAGCGAGTTAGGCGTTCAGTGAGTCTATTTCGGCATCGAGACCGGCTAGCGATTACTAATCTGGGAATTTTTTGTTGAGATAGGCGATGGGGTCGAAGTTGACCTCATCAAATTCTGATACTTTGGGATTCATTCAAATATTATAAATAAAATGATTGATATCATTAGTGACAAGTATTGGGAGTTGTCTCCACCTTTGAGCTCTCCTGCAGCGAAAAATGTTTCTTCTAGTGAAGAATAATCTAAGGCATGGAATATAATGCTTAGAGCATCTCTATTTGTTTGGCGTTTTTTCCGTTTTCCAGATCTTTGAAGCTAAACAAATGTGGGATCCTCTCGGCTTATTCTCTGTAATTGACTATATCTTTGAAGTAAGGGTGAATGAGTGCTTCGTAAGGTTACATTCTGTTTTTGGAGTCATATGTCAATATCTTATCAATGAGGTCTACTAACTATTATTCGGGGTGGTGTTTACTTAGCACAATCTACCATGAATTTGGCCTGATTTTAGGCAATTTAAAGTCCAGATTTTTTTAGTGCTGGTATAAATCTAAATATTTTTGAGGAGGTGTGCCCAGTATTTTGATAATTTCTATTAGTTGCTCCTGTGAACTGTCACCAGGAAAAATCGGTTCAAGAGTTAAGAGCTAAACAATAATACAGCCAGCCGACCATACATCAATTTCAGTTCCATAGTCAGTAGCGTTCATTACTAGTTCTGGTGCTCTATAATATCTTGAACAAATATAGCTGACGTTGTTTTACTCTTTCTCCAAAATTTTAGCAGACCCGAAATCGCATATTTTGAGTTCTAAAGTCATAGGATTGATGAGGATGTTCGGCGGTTTGAGATCACGATGACAGACCTTGGTGAGTTGCATGTAGTAAAGTGCTTTGAAGAGCTGGAAGATAAGTATTTTTCGCATGACGGGTGGGAAAGATATTTTCTTTTTGCGCTGTTCTTTGATGAGCAGATTGAGGCTGCTGGGCACATACTCCATAATGATGGTGAGGTAGCAATCCTTCATGAAAAAATTTGTACTTACTTGACAAGTTTGAGAAAGTGTTCGCGCATGTTGACAATATTGCTATGCCCCATACGTGCCAGTATGCCTAGCTATCTATTTTTGTATCGTCGGTCCTGAAGCACTTCCTTTAATCCCCAGAGAGTGCCTTCTTGTCGATGTTTGGCCTGAGTAGATAGATGGGTACGAGGTAGACCTTGCCGAAGGTTCCCTAGCCAACTAATTTTGTCTTTTAGTAGAAGAGCTCCTGGATTAGGGTAGTTGTACCTATGAGACAAGTTTTTGTTTTTTGTTGGGATCGACGATGACTATTTTTTATTTCAGCATCTCTGCAATCAAATAATAAGCAAAACAGGGATAGTAAGACAATATAGTTGAATACAAACAGAATAAAAGAGCAAAATAATAAACTTTATCAATTTTACTAACTATGCCATAATTGTATATATTAAAACTTAAGGTGTGTCAAGATATTAGATCAGCAATGTCACTCTTCAATCCATATTTCGGGGTTTTCTCTATTGGATGGTATTTTCACTGGACTATCTTTGAAGATCATGACTGATATAAAATAAATGCATTGTTGTACTTTTTTCAATTCGGAAGTGATTTGTTTTGCTGAAGACTGATAAATAAGATGCAAAAGGGTTTTTGATCATCCAATAGTGACCGATTTGTCCGACAATAGCCATGACAAATCCTCTACACCCGAAGTGATTCTCCTAGAAAGTCATGATTTTGTGATTGGACTCAGGATCGTTCATAAACCTTTCAAGATGATTCCAGCCCTCTTTTGACAGCTGGATGATAGCTATGATCATCTTATTATCCAAAACAAGTTCCATCGCTTCTGAAACGTAAATATTATGACACCTCAAGTTGTGATTTCGGCATTACTCAATAATATTCTTCCGGATTTAATATAATGCACTTCCATATGGCCTGTGGTTGAAATTTAGTCGATCTATTTATAATGAGGAATTCATTTTTAACGATTTTAAAATATTTTTGATTATTGATCCCACAGTTTCAGCATTTATTTTTTGTTGCTGCTCATTTTGGAATTCCTAAAGCTAACAAGCTTATTTATATAACATGAAATTAGCCTAATCTTCAGAGGTTAGATCGCTTTCTATGAAATAAACATCGATAAATAGCATTTCTACTGTTTTTGACATTCTAAAGTAACCATCATCAGCAAATTATTTTCCCCATGAATTCTTAACCTTCCAGTAATCAGTATTTTGACCGATTATGACCGCAGCATGTCCTTATTCACCATAACAACTACTTTCGTTTGGTTCAAATTGAAATACTTTTTTTCTGTTTCGCTAATCCTGAAAAAAGTTCTATAGTTTTTTCCAACCTGCATCTGACAAATGAAATATTGCGATGACAACCCGATTACTTTATATGGCCTCAATTGCCAACTGCAAGTCAATGTATTAACAGCGCAAATTTCTTTTGCGGCATTATTCTTGAGCAACCTAGTATGTCACTGCTCCCTAACATCCATATCTTTCAATGATAGACTGGACAATTGATTAATGAGCCCAGGGTACTCTTCCAATGATTCTTTTTTCGGTGGCTCTGATAGCAGTAGCAACAGCATGAGCATAGCATGTTTCTCTCTATTGGCGATGCATCGCATTGCTGACTTCAACTAATTTAGTGGACTGCCCTCTGCGCATAAAACTTCCTTAAGGCTTAGAAACTGGATTTTCTTGACATAAACCCATTCAATACACACAAAATAAAATGATTGTCTTAAAAAATATAATTACTCTTTAGTATTTATTTGTCTGCCCCAACAATCAACACTGCATGTCTTTCATTTTCATAATAGATTTATTCCTAAATCACTTTAAATACACTGGATCCTTTTATTCTATGTTTCCTGTAGAATTATTAATATCACGATGCGATTTGATACTCCTTCCCTTGATCGGCGAATGAATGAAGGCGGATATAACAGTAGGTTTTCATCTTTGTTCATGGTCGCTGAGTTGGGTTCACCGCTGAGCCCATGTTTCTTTTGAATGTTTATAATAAGTACTGGATTTGCTAAGGATTAAACCATTTTCGGCGAAAAAAAATAGGAATAAATGTTTTGCTATATTCTGTCCTCCCATATTTCCAACTAGTGCTGAGCTAATTCTAAATTAATAAATGAGGCTATTGAGTGATATTTTGGATATATAATAGTAAAAAATGGAGAAGACACTCGACTACGACTATATTTTCAAGTACATTCTCATCGGAGATACCTCTGTCGGTAAAAGCACCATCCTCAACCGCTTTGTCAATGATTCCTTCGCGTCGGAAAGCAACCCTACAATGGGAGTAGAGTTCGCCACCAAAAAAATAGTGGTCGGTGGTAACACCATCAAGGTCCAGATTTGGGACACAGTACCTATAGATCTAATCAGGCCGGACAGTAATCTTTTCGCACCATCACTCGAGCCTACTACAAAAATGCTATTGGCGTCATGCTGGTCTACGATCTAAACAACCAGTAGACCCTTAAAAGCATTGATGCATGGCTTTCCTAGATCCATGACAACTCAAACTAAACAGCTGAAATTATGATTGTCGGTAATAAAAATGACCTTGCTAGTCCACCGGCATCATCACCCAAAAAATAATTACCTTTTGTGGCAACTAGCGCCAAGACTGGGACCAACATCATGAGAGCTTTTCAAGGATTGACGCAGATGATTTTGGATAAGGTCAAAAGTGGCAAAATTGATGCATAGAGAGTAGTTCATGTATTAATTGTAGACACCAGGTATCAAGAAGGGCAACGGAGGCTCTAAAGATAAAGAATTCAAACTGAGGTTATAGCGGGAAGAAGTTCCAGGCGAAGAAAGGGACTGCAAATGCTGAAAATGATTGAGGTTTACTGTATGTATTCTAAAAGCATCGGATATGTAATCACTGCTCGAGGTAAAGATCCTTGAGTATTTTTATTCTGTGGTAGTTCTTTCTGCTCTCGTAGTATTTCTTCAACAAATCGTCAATCTTTCCACCTTCCACTTCAGCCACTTGTTTGTCCAATTCATTCTCAAGTTCTTTGAGAATTTTGCCCTTGCCGAATCTCTAGCTGATGCATCTGACTCTGCTGACGTTTTCACTGTATTCCTGAGCTGTGATGAGATACAATTGATTCTTTTCGACGCATTGAGCATGAAGATGTTCTTGGTACTCGAATGCTTTGAGCACGTTTTCGAGGCTAATTTGAGGGGGAGGAGGTGGCTGGGTGCCAGGAGGTTTAGTTCTTAAGGATTCAACTTGACGCAGATACTAATCAAGTTGGCCGTTGGCTTGATCGATGTCTGTGTGCTAACGAGGTGGATTTCTTCCAAACTATTCCTGGAGCTTCCTGACGAGATCGACCAGTCTGCTGGTAGTACTCCATGCAAAAACCCCATCGAATTCGACCTGACAGGTCATGTTTTTAACCAACGGGTGGGTGACCCATTTGGTGATATACACCAATGGCTTGTCTTTTGGGAAGGTTCTCAGCAAAACACTATGTCTCGTTAATTTTATACATTTTTAGAGGAAGACTGGCTTTTTGGCTGATAACGAGTGAGACATGGCACTCGTGGTAATTGAGGTGCGGTTTAAAGCTAGCAATGGCGTAGTTTTTAGTGAGCTCCACGATGGCCATATTCATGCTGGGTATCCTGCTATTTACGCTTCAGAAGGAGGCACTTGTTTCTTGAAATTCATCTGCGTCGAATCTGGCGAATCGAGGTTGGGGTACATAATCAATTATAAAATACGACCATTCAGCCATAGTTTATCAAGTATTTTATCATGACGATACGATAAGGGAGGAAACTATCAGATAGGGGCAGTGTTGTTTTCGTTTTCTTCTGAATCAGAGGAATACTCTGACTAAGCTGAAAATATGCCGTTTTGTATCTTGTTTATCTCGTGTTAGGCAAATTCGTAGAGATACTCATATTGACTAGGAGTGTAGATCATGCCCCAACGTTGCTATTTTAGCTTGCGGACCTAGTTGAATACCGAGATTGGTTGGCTGTTGTTGATCAAGAGTCGCAATGCTGCCATTCCGATCAATGTACCAGTTCTTCCAACTCCAGCACTGCAATGTACTACTGGTGTTCCTCCATTCAAATCAGCAGTCAATTTTTCCAGCAAAAATCTTACCCCCGCACATTACTTAGGCCCCTTTCCATCAACCCAATCATTGATATGATAATGTTGCACTTCATGAGTGGTGTTAGTTTCAGTATTTTTCAGCTCGATTTTTTTAATTTTGATGTTCGAATATTTGGGATGGACATTATCTTCCAGCACTCGAATAACATACTAGTTGATTATCATGATGCCATTGTTGTCGGTGAGTTAGGGGTAGTAGCGGTCACATTTTTTTTGTTTATTTTCAATAAATTTGCAAAGCATGTAAATCGAGGGCACTTGATATTGTTCCACCATGCGCCAGAAGTTCCGAATGGTGACAGTGAGAGGTCCTTGGGTGGCTATAATTTTTTTTCCTGATATGTTAATCATGTTGGCATTGATGTAGTTGTCGATCTTGTCAGCATTGGGATCATCATTTCCTAGTCTTACTCTTGTTGGTTCAAAGGCCATGAAGGTAGTATGTCTGTTTAATGGAAATTGATCAGGGTGTTTATACAGTTTATCCACATGTTTTTGTGTTTGCGTCATGAAGGATAGTAGCTTGAACTCAGTCGAAGTGCATCGATTCATACGTTCTAGTGGAAAGTCAATCTGCTCCATAGAAGAGCCCATCTCCTTCAGATCTTAGTTTTAGTTCATCCATTATTGAGAAATATCATTGTAGTCCATCTTCTTGCAAAGTAAATAATTATTATGAGGAAGGTATAATACTCTGACTATAAATATGCAAGAACGCAGTCCATCAATACTGAGGAGATAAAATAAAAACAACTGCCAGTGTAGAGAAGTGCAGTATGCTCCCAGATAGTGGATCAATGCACCCTGTCCTTTCAATTTTGATCCAGAGAAAGGATACACAAGGATAGATATCGAGATCATGGTACCATTGTATTGTTCCTGTGGCAAAGAAGTAGGATAAATATGTTTTGCAGGTAATGAGCATTTAGGACAATGGAGAGTTAAGCACCCATTTGTGACAGGTGTGGCTCTTAAAAAGGTCAAAGAGTGGATGAGCAGCGAATATGACAAATAGATGCGAGAAGTGATGGAGGGGGTGGTGGAGCTAAGAAAAGTAGCAAACCGGATCAGCTGTGGCCTTGAAAATATTTGATTTTATGTATTCTCTGTCATGATAATTCTAGAAACACAAAAGGCGCCAAATTGCTACATCTAAAATTCAAAAAGCATCACATCTTTTTTTCTCATTGTTCTTCGACTCATCTGGTTATTCTACATCCATACTGACATTAACTTTTATTTATCAGCAATAACTCAAAAAGATATATCATGATCCAAAAAAGGAGCAA
>Ga0100378_1003822_pt1 | contig 14269 bp, 14 predicted proteins | sample CryGeymeta201502_FD_81535 | JGI IMG/M metagenome (GOLD analysis project Ga0100378, IMG submission 81535) | Groundwater microbial communities from Crystal Geyser aquifers in Utah, USA - Crystal Geyser metaG 2015-02 | ecosystem: Environmental > Aquatic > Deep subsurface > Groundwater | place: USA...
AATAAGGTAGCTTTATTCATTAACTCAGTACTCAACCAGACCAAGAGTCCTATCATATTATCTCCTTTCGATTTGTTCGACCTATCAGCCGGTTTGGGAGATATCTGGGCAGTCGATCCCAACAACAGGTTCAGCACCTATTGGTCAATCTACAAAGATTACGATGAGGTGATGTCCAAAGTCGATAGAAGCAGATTGATCGGTGGCGAGGTACTCGCTTGGGGAACTGCCACTAACAACGATAACTTCGAAAATATTCTATGGATGAGAAGCGCAGTCTTTGGCTAGCGCATGTGGAGCACCCGTAATATGACCCAATCTGATCTGATCAAATCCATGGTTCAGATCCAACAAACACTATCCGACATGGGCATCGACATATCTCCTCTGACCAGTGAATACTGCGAATACAATCCTGAAAAATGTTTTCCGCCCGAAAAACAAGAGATGGAATTGTCTGAGATGTGATTCATGTATTGATGCTATTATAGATATTTTATCATATGTGGATCAAACTTACCATCATTGCTGTCGTCATATGTCTAGCACTAAGCAAAGTATTTCCTCCTCCAGTATCGGAAGAGTACCCTGGAGGGGAGCTCACGCTATCAAGTGTTTGCTCTCTTTTCCATTTTCCCTCAGAACATCTGATGATCAGAGATGGGTACTATTTCAATAAAGTGCTCAAAAGGTTGAACAATAATATTGAGTGTTCGCGTCAGCTGGTTTTCAACGAGGACAACCATGTGGCTTTGAAGGTTAGCGAAATGACTGAAATGAAGGACTAGGCCTATGAGATTCAGATTGATCAGAATGGAATCGAGATCAGATATGCTGATTATGCAGGATATGTCTATGCTCTGGAAACATTGTCTCAGTTGATCAAAAAAAACACAGTTCCTTTCGCCTTCATCCGAGACGAACCTCTTCTTTCTTATAGAGGTATCATGATCGATTCAGCCAGGCACTACCTCAGCGTAGCCAGCATCAAAAGGCTCATCACCTCTATGCCTCTATCCAAATTAAACATCCTCCATTGGCACATAGTTGATGACTAATCCTTCCCTCTTGTGCTTGATTCACATCCTTAGCTGGCAGAAGCAAGTAAGTACAGTGACGAGTCGGTTTATACCAAAAAAGATGTGGCTTAAATTTTGGCACTGGCTGATAAAAATGCAGTACAGGTGGTCCCTGAGATGGATACACCGGCTCATGTCAGATCTTGGGGGCAAGCAGAACAATGGAAAGCTAAAGATATATCGATCAAATGTCATGGAGGAACAGGTTACAACGGGCAATTCGATGTTACTGTCCCTGAAGTATTCACACTAGCCAAAGATGTGATCCAGGAAGTTGATAAACTCTTCACAAACAGTCCCTACATTCACCTGGGAGGTGATGAGGTTTCCTCTTACTGCTGGAATCTTAGACCAGCTATTCAAGATTTCATGGCTCAAAACAACATCGCCAACTACGGCTAACTACAAATGTACTGGAGAAAACAATTAAAATCAGTGCTCAGCCAGAACAGAAAAGTTGTCTTTTGGAGAAACGATGCCAAAGATGTAACTACCACTCAAGACGATATCCTGCAATATTGGGGCAGCCAGGCCGATACCGCCAGAAGTAAATGATATGCTATGTAGTTACTGGAAATACCACCAGCCAGATTGTGCTGTCTCCCTCAGATGTGCTCTATCTCAATAAAGGACATGGCAATTTATGGCTCAATGGCTCACAAGGAGAGTACTCAGTTTGGAGAACCATCTATTAGAAGTTTGTGGTGTATCCTCAAGGAGTTGATAAATCTAGGATATTGGGTGCTATTGCTTGTCTCTGGGGTGAGGTATCAAATGAAGACACTCTTGAGAACAATCTGTGGATGAGAGCTACAGCTTTTGCCTCTCGCGTATGGAGCGAAAAGATACAACAAACCCACTAAATTGTTGCCTCTCTTGTGGACATTCAGTACAACCTTTACAAAATGAACGTCGATGCTTCCCCAGTCACCAGTTAATTCTGCTAGCACAAACCCTAAGTTTGCTTCCCTCCCCAAACCCCCGAGCTCTCAACTCTCGAGATGTGATTATATCTACAATTATAGAATGTGGTATGATTGATAATAATAACAAAAATGTCGGACAATATACAAGTGGTGATGGTAAATCGCAAAACAGATAGTAAAGAAGGCCCGAAATCAGAGATAGAAGCTCAACTGCAAGATATCAAGGTGACAAACTTCCTCATAAATTAAATCAACTTCAACAGTACTGTCAACCGATTCGAATACCTCGAAGAATTGCTGAGTAAGGAGCATCATACTTTCTTCAAAAAAATTAACAGTATAGTCAATCAGCAGGTAAAATTGAACTTATCAAGAGATAGGTTATCAGACAGATGAAAAATGTACAAAGACAAGTCCGATAGATCAAGCTACCAACACTTAATTACAATCGCATCATGGCACAGTCTCAAGAGCTGATAAGAGTAAAGCGTGAATCTGACAAGAATTGTAAGTTATCACAAGGGATGATGGTCGCTCTGGGAAAAATAGAGAAAGAGGTGGACAATCTGCGAGAGCAGAGAGGATTTACAGAGATGTCTTAGAGAGTGCTTTGATATATTGTATGTTTGATGCTTAATATTCATAAAATTATCACTGTTTCTGCTTGTTCTGATTGACTACCTTGTTTGTTTCCTTCACCTACTACAAGAAGGTGTCCTTCTTCTTGGGAACATATTACTATTTCTTCTTTTCTTAGACTGGCTCGGGAGCGGGAGATCGCTTTGGTCTACCGAAGCCAAGAAGATCATCTATTGGATCATAGGCGCCTCTGGGTTTTCTTGTTATAGGTTTTCTCTCGTTGACCTTTGACTCGGGCTACTTTTTTTCATCTAGCTTTTTGGACTCAACAGGCGTTTTCCTAGGACTGCTTTCAACTTGTTCTTCCACTATTTATTTAGTTTTTGTTGGACTTTAGAATTTTTCAGTCAATCTGGGAGTTCTTCCAGTACTCATTCCTCTAAATTATTTGCCTGGAATTTCAAATTTCTGAGAAGTGGTCCTCAATTTACTGCCATTTCTCTCAGTGACCATCAGATGAGAATTTCTAATCACTTAAACAGGTTGGGGATCATGGAGTAGTTGCTCGGAGACAGGTTTAATTGAACTCTTGCCATCACCATGACGCAGCTCGTGTCTGTCTTTGAAAATACGCTGGATATGTCCGTCTGTTCCTAGACCTGAAAGATGTTTGATTTCTTCTTGTATATGTCTAAGATCACCTCCAGATTCCGTGGGATTTTTTATGTAGTGTACTCCTTCTTTTTCTAAGCTCTTTTTCGATCTGGCATCTGCATTGACATCATGAATGAAGTGGAAATCGATTTTGTCGTCATGCTGAAAATCGAAGTGTTTTCTGCTTTTTCTTCTGATTTTGTGCACACCTCCTTCAGTGTACTCAGATTTAGAAATGAATGAATTTTCTCGCATTTATGATTCTCTCATGTCATTGTGACTGCTCTTGACGAGATGTTTGACAATGCTGATGCCTCCCATGTTCTCTTATCTATCAGGTTGGTCAACTATTCTGCTTTTGGGAGCTGATTTTGACTCTTTGCTGATTTTGCTGGCATTTACCCCAATATTTTGTTTGGAATTTTTTATGTCTTTGTTTGTCCTGATAACTTGATCCAAAATATCATCTCTTTGAGGCTTTCTCTGGAATAATTTTCTATCAGCCGAAACGGAAGGAGTATACTTTAGCTCTTCTTTTTTCTCAATAGGAGCCTTAACTTCTGCTTGAGGTTTTGATGCTCTATTGACACCTTTATTACCCCCAACAATATCGTCAAGCAGGTCATTATTTCTGTATGGGTATCTTGGCTGTTTTCTTTCAATTGTGGCAGTAGATTTTGGCTGACTTGGCTCCGCAGCTTTCTGTGGAGTATTAATAGCTAGTTCATTAACTTTTGTTGGAGATGGTTTCGAAGGTTATTTGCTTCTTTGTTGTGATCGTTTATCATTTTCTCTAGAAATTTTGGAGTCTCTTTCAACATCAGGTCTTGAGTATTTTGTAAACCCGATATTCGATTCAGGTTTTTTAACTGGTGATTTCCATACTCGATCGAACTCACCAACAGCATATGACAATTGAATAGATTGGGAACTGCTTGGAGGAGCGTTTTAGACGAGCTTGAGGTTGTACTGTCCCTCTTGTTTAAGCTTGGATGGACTTAAGTTGGATTTCTTATTTTGGCTTGTATTGCTAGCGACTGATTTGCTTTACCCGATTTTGCTATTTTTGGGTTGAGAGAGAAGATCAATATCTGAACTCGGTTTGTTTTTAATCGATTTTGAAGGAGATTATTTCTTTTCCTGAGGAGTCACCTTAGCGGGAGGTGTATATTTTTTAGTTGGTTCTACTTTCGAAGAAGATATAGCCGAGCCTGAAGGCTTGACTACTTACTCAGTGATTTTGATGATTTTTCGAACAGGAGGAGAGTAGTTGTGAGGTGGAATCAATTATGGCTCAGGTCTATCAGGTTTGATGATAACTTTCTTTTGATGCAATTTAATTGGAGTGTTAGATTATACTGGCTCAACATGAGGCTTGATTTTTATTTCAGTTTGCTTGGCCTATTCAACTATTGTTTCGGTTATTTTGACTGAAAGAGGTTCAACTTGAGGTTTTGTTTGGACCTCTGGTAAATTTTGAGGCTGCGAAATTGTAGGTTCAACAATTTACTTAGGAACCTCAGGTTAATGAGTTTGGACATAGTCAGAAACTTGCTAAACATTTTACTGCACATGTTGATCACTAACTTTGGGTTTGACGATAGTAGGTTCATCTTGCTTCAGCTCAGTTTCAATAAGAAGTGATTATTTCTTTTCCTCGTGTTGCTTATCTTCAGGTTCTATCAGAAGTGATTATTTCTTCTATTCCTATTGTTTTGTTTCAGGTTCGATGAGAAGTGATTCCTTTTTTTATTCTTGTTTAGGATCTTGGTTGATGAGGAGAGAATCTTATTTTTGTTGTTGTGGAGCTGGGACAACTACTTCTTAGTGTTTGTGTTCAGGTTATTATGGTTTGACAGTTGGATCGACAAAAACATCTTATTAATGCTTGGCTTATTCAACGATGACCACCTCTTCGTGTTTGATCTCAGGTTCAACAACCTTCGGTTATTCATGCTTGATTTCAGGCTCAACGATGACCACCTCTTCGTGTTTGATCTCAGGTTCAACAACCTTCGGTTATTCATGCTTGATTTCAGGCTCCTCGATAGCAGGTTTTTCATGCTTAATTTATTCAACAATTACAGGCTCCTCTCGATTTACTTATCCTATTATTTCTTGTTTTTTCATTTCTGGCTCAACAACAGCAGGCTCTTCATGTCTGTCTTCAGATGCAGGAGCAATATGTTCTTATTGTTTTATTTCTGGTTAAACTTATGGAACTTCTTGGTGAACTTCAGGCTCTTCCTGCTTAACTTAAGGCTGAATGAGAGGTTATTCAGGTTTGATTTAATGTTGAATAATTGGCTCTTAATGTGAAGGCTCAACAACAGGCTAATCATGTCTCACCTCAGTTTGAATGACTACTTATTCATGTTTGATTTCATGATCGATGCTAATCGGCTATTCATGCTTGACTTCAGGCTGGACAATATCTTCTTTCTTTGTTATTTATTCGAAAACCTAGTCAACAACAATTACTCCTCTTTTGTTATTTTGATTGATGGTGTCAATTTTCTTCTCCTCAGCTATGGTAAATGGTTTGTATTCCTGATAAACTTCAGGATCGGTAATGTTGAATTTCTCATATTTTGGCTCTTCAACTACTTCGTAGTCCCTTTAATTGGTCTCAGAGTGACTTCTATCTGAAGAACCACCAATTTATTTGATAACTTCATGAGCAACTATCATATCGCTTGGATGAGCAGCTCCAAATTGGTCTGATTTAGGAAGCTCCTGTTTGTCTTCCACTATATGATCAGCAATAACAGGAGTATCCCTTTGAGGGATAATGATTTCAGGTTCTTGAGCTGGGGAAGGAACAACAGCTGGATTTTTCTGAACAGGAGGAATAACAACCGTTACTTCTTGTTTCTCCGGTACAACAACTTGCTCCTGATGCTAAGGAACAACAGTTGGCACCTACTGTGGAACAACTTGTGCTTAAATCTATCTATTCTTTTCTTCTTGCTTTTATTTGACATATTTTGGTTGTTTAGACACAGTAGATTCAATCTCCTTTTCTCCTTCCTTGTTGACAAGAATGTTGGCTTATCTCTCACTTGTTGATTATCCTTTCCTTCTTACAATTGTCGGCTGAACCTATCTCACTGTTTTTATTTTGCTCTCACCGCAATTTCTATCAGCAGTCGGCAAGCCAACATTCGATTTGAGATGGGTAGCTTGCGATGCATGCAGACCATGATGATGACTTTCGTTCTTGCATTCGCCTTAATTTTTATGATATGGCTGTTTACTGTGCTCATGGACGACATCTTTGGTCTTCGGAGATACTACCTATCCTTTCTGTCTTGATGAAAAGGTAGGAGAGTAGAGGGATGATCTTCTATCTCCTGTTTTGTTGGTGTCATTAGTTGGCTTGTTGACATCTTGAGCTGAAGTTATCCCTTTTTTGTATTTTTCTTCAGTAATGGTGTTCATGTTGGGATCTTTTGTGCTTTTCTTGTTTCCTCCGGTTCTTCTGCTGCTTGAACTTTGGGAGCTTTTGGATTTATTGGAGTCTTTCTTCTTGAAAAAATCTTCTGATTCTTTTGATATAATTCTCGTATTTTCTTCAGCCTTTTTGACTGAAGAATCATGTAGTTTTGATTTATTTGGTTTATAGTTCGGACTGTAGGGATCATGGACCGCTTCTTACTTCTTGCCTTTGTCAAAAATAGTCTGAATGATCATCTATTCCTTCTTTGTGTACTTAGGATCCGAGCCAATATGAGACACATCATTAATAACATTCTGAGACGGCACAGGTGAATTTGGATCGGCCCTATCATTTTCAAGCACACTGTTGATAATTTTCTCTTCTTTCTTGGTGTAATTTGGATCTGAACCTATATGAGAAACATCACTGATAGTTTTTTGCTGAGGTGGAGGCACAGTAGGTGATGAAGTATTGTTACCATCCTCGAAGACTTTGTTGATTATCTTTTCTTATGCTTTTGAGTAATTCTGAGATTGAGGCCCTTTGTAGTCTGTCACTGATGATTCAATATATTGATTTCTGTTTGGGGATTTGGCTTCAGATTCATTTAAGGTTGGTTTTTTGGCAAATGCGTTGCTTCCTTTTGATATGTTCGGTTTGTAGCTTGGACTGTAAGGATCGTGAATATCTTTGTTGGCTTCATCTGTGGCTTTGGAGCCTCTTGATCCTCTGCTTGTGCTGATTTGATTGGCATAGGATGTTGTGCCTTTGCTTTTGGTATCAGCGTATGATTGGGTATATTGTCCTTTGCTGGGAGATTTCACATCTGATGCCTTTGAAACATTGGATTTATATGTGTTAGATTTGGCAGCTTGGCTGGGTTGACCATATGTGAACTTAATGTTTGGTTTTTTGGCTGGAGGGCTAGTGACATAAGGCTGTGGACTGCCATATTTAGTCTGAATTCGAGAGTTTGTTTGAGGTTGAGGGCTTGCAAAGGTACCCTGAGGTCTGGGAGTAGCTCTGATTGGCTCATTTTGCCTGGTGCTAGACTGTTGTTGTTTGATAGGGGTTGTTTCTTGCTCAGTCTTGATGAAGCTATTTTTAGGTGACTAAACAGCTGAAGGTTGAGGTTTGTTGATAGTCCTAACTTCAGATTGCTGAGGATTTTCTTCCTAAATTTTGATCAAATCTGATGGAGCTTTGTCGACAACATTTGATGATCTCTTTCTTTCCTCATCAATCAAATATGAATCAGTAAGATGAATATCCTTCTTTTTGTATGTCTCCTCAACAATTTATTTCAGGCTGACTCCGTTTGTCTGTTCGATGCTGTCTTTAGAACCATTGAGAAGCAGTTCATCTCTGCTGCTATTTTTTGTATTGTCCAGTTGAGCTTTTTCAGGGTCTTGGATGTCAATATTCACTCTCGTCTGCTCAAACCTCTGAAGTTCACTACCTGTTATTTTTCTATATTCAGGTCTTGAATCACTTCCACTAAACTCCTCATTGATAATAGCAAGCCCATTAAGATGTTATTGACTCTTTCTCTTCATCAAAGTTGACTCTCCATTTTACTGACCTTCGACAACAACACTGGATTTATCTTCAAGGACGTCTTCAATTTAGTAGTGAGGATAATACTGATGTCTGTATTCGGAAGGCAACTCTTGCTCTTGAAGGTAGGGTGAATTGATGCTCAACTCAGCAACAGGATCTCTAAAGTTATCAGGAAGTGTAATAGTCGATCCTTACAATTCATGGGCACCAATTTTAGCTCTGTGGTTACCCAAAAACTTCCACAATTCTGGCACATTCCATCTCCTCGATAATCTGAAGTTGCACAGATAAGCAATAAGAATTCTGAGATTTTCTGAAAATTTTTGCCTGGTCAACCAGAAGTTCATTCTTTTGTTAGCCTCCAAGGTGTTGAAAGTTGTACGTTTAAGATCATAAAGATCAGAATTTTCCTTGAGAATACCTGCAGACAACATGGTCAGTCCAATAGCAAATTGTTCACAATTTTAATTGGAATTGTTGGTCCTTCTGATCCCCCGCCGCATATTATCCATCTCCTCAGGAGGCAAGTATGTCACATCGCCATCATAAAGTTTATAATAGCTATTTGCCTATCCAGGCCAAGACATAGGATTAGCCACTTTGATTTTTCCCTTTTGAGAAATGAATACATTCTGAGGTCGAATATCTCCTATCTTACTATTGCGATTTCCAGTTAGAGAGGCATACTCATATTATGCTGCACACAAAGCATACAGCAAATGCCACATCTCAGGTTCAGTAAAAGCGGTTCTCTTGTGAACGTAGGAATCGATGACGTCAGTAAGCACATATGGACAGTTGTCGTAAGTAATCTGGATAATAATATATGTACTGTGAATGTTTTACGATTGGAGCAGCAGCCTCCACATACTCCTTTATCTAACTTGGATTGTTCGGCTGGAAGGAGGAGAAACCGATATTTGTTGGGGTTCATTTACTTTTAATTCATGGAAGATATCCACTTATCGTAGGCCTTCTAGTCGGTGTTGATGGTTGTTTCCATTAGAGTGAGATTTCCATTAGATATGGTCTTGGTGTTCTGGAAGCGAGGGTGGTTGACCGTGATCGCTTTTTATTATCTACCGCGGCTTTAACTTGAGCCCATCTAATATAATTATGCAAATTGACAATCTCTTTCGGCCTGTCACCAAAACCCTTCTTCCAACCCACACCTCCTCACCATTGGATAATCCTAACATCTTGAACAAAACAACCAACTTCAACAATGTTCCTTTGCAGATTTGTGCCTGATTTTCTTAATTTTAAAGTTACAAGTCACTCTAGTATTAAAGTGTAGCATATAGGTAGTTTCAACAAAAAGATAATCAAAATCATAGTAATTATGAAGACTAACCTGAACTCGAATATAAGAAAGCTGATAGTAAAATTTTATACTACTTCTCGTAGAGTCCGATTATGAATGGATACTCGAAGACGAGCGATTTTGGCAGTGGCTGGTGAATCACCGCATCGGAATAGTAGGACTACCAGTGATTGAAACAATTTAGCTGAGCAGCTGAGTAAAATTATCTCTAGGGGAATAGTTTAAAGAAACCGTCAAACATGCGAACTTTGCTCAACTTAGTGCTCTTTTGGTGCAAATTTGGAAGTACTATGGAAGGGACTTCATTGAGATAAGTTTAGGAGCTGATGTTTTTAAAGAATATTGAGAGGTAAGAAAATAAATCGATTTTATCTGTAGTTTCAGTGGTGTAGTGCTCGGCAGACATAATGAAAAATTGTAGTTTTTAGTGAGTTGTCGGCAACAAATAGGCAGAGTTTTAGAATTTTTAGCAGTTGAATTGCGTCAATTGATGATTTTTGTGATTATGGAGCATATACAGTTGCTCATTGGAAGTCATTGTGAATTCAAGGGAAAACTCCTCATTCAACTCTATAAGGGTTAGCTCATGTTTGAGAATAAATTTTGATTCTGCCAGAAACTGTAGCTGAAAATGTTAATCATATCTTTTGTATTTCATGTAATTGAGGAGGTCCTCCATTGTTGCGAAGTTAGTTGTTTTTAGGACGTCTTATGTGATGAGAGTCATATCGTTAGCAGTGGCAGCTAGAACATATCTCAAAAAAGGATCTGTTCTGACAACCTATCCTAACTCACCTTCACCTCCAAAACTGGCCTGCCTCAGCTGCTTGAGATGATATTTGGTCATAAATCTCATGATAGCCCTGGCAAATATCTCACCTATGGCCATTTTTTCATACTTTTTCAGTGTATTTTTGAATAATCCGTCGCTTCTCAATCTGAAATTAGAAGTTAGTACAATACATTTGCACTCGAACTTCAAAGATCGGTAATTTCCCATCATTTTTGATCTGAAATCTCTGTCGCCTTTGAAGTTTGATTCAGAACTAAATATATACATTCTCTATCTGACATCTGTTCCTTTGAGAGAAGGACGTGGCTTCTACATGATGGCTAACCTTCCAAATTTCTATATTCCTTCTGTTAGGTCGGCATCGATAAGGTCGATAAATTGAGAAGAAACAAGTTCTAGTCTGTCTACTATCAGAGGATAGATCACTTCTTGGCACGGAGTGGTTGAAAGCAGTTCCTATGCGACTCGCAGTATAGCCACTGAGACTAGCTAAAATGGCTGAACTGACATGAACTACATTTGATATTTGAGCTTACCAGCTCGGCCTCCCAAAGCTTCAGAAAGGACAATAGTTCCCACAAGCTATTGTTTGTCAGTTTCAATGTCGAATATAATCGAATGACTGAAAGGATTCGATAGTTTACGGATAAGTTCATTTGTATTGAAATCGCTGAAAATTCTGCTTTTGGAAGGGCGCTTGTTTTCAAGGAATTTGACGTATGCAGATACAAGGTCAAGAGGAATACTTTTTGTTTTCAAAGAGAGGAAAATATTTTTGAGCTGTTTGCTGTCCTTTGGCAAGGTTTTGGGATCAACTTTCATTTTTGCATAATCTTGGTATGAATCTATACTTTTGTCTAAAGATTTTTGAATTACTCTCGATTTTGATCTTGACTTATCTTTAGATTGTCTCTTTTTAAGGCTGATCTTGATCTGTTTGCGGGTATAGGGCGTCTTGGGTAAATTATGCATACTTTTGGCTCTTTACACTCGATCTTTCCTGATTTTATCTATGAAATTTTTGATCGTCACTAGTTTTTATTTCTAGGCAGCAGTTTTACTAATTTACATTTTCTTTTTGATTAATTACAATTTTTATTGAATTTTTCTGGGCTTGTCAGTATCAGCTCGAAAAACTTGATAAAATTGAGTTAAATTCAAGGGTGTCTACTCCTACTCAATTTAAATCTTTGCTTATTAATCATCAGGATGATCCTGAAATGCTATTGAGTTGATTTTGATGTGTTCCAAAGAAGGTTGCCTACCCTGAGTTTCAAAAAATCTAGCCTTGCTGTCTGATATTACTCTAGATTTGGCTGGGTTTTTTCCTGCTTTCGGAGTATCTGGTAGCTACTCCTTCGGGTCTTAGTATATAATCGGTGTTAGTTTTGTGAGACTTCTGAACATTTTGCTTTGAGTCATTGCTCTCTTTTACGGCTAACTCTCAATCCCTCGTTTATACTACTTTTCCTTTTTTTTGTTTTCCTCTCCTTCACTCATGAAATTCAGCTCAGATCGATCCGAGTAGGTTGATACTTTTCTTACTTTTACTTATCTCTCTTTCTTGTTCGCCTTTCTGGTCTCAGATAAGTAAGCAAGGGCAATGGAATTCTTTTAGCCATAGTTTGAGATACTGTAAGGTTTTAATGTTCCCATCTTTTGTTTGTGGGTTTATACGATATCGTTGATTCGGTCTCTATGAGTTTTTCTGAGTTGCTTTTAGAAGACCCAGCCTCTCTTATTTAGCTGATTTTTGCGAGAAGGCGATTAGTTATCCTCTTTTGGGCTACGAGCCTTCTATGCGGAGTTGGGACTTTCTTGTGATACTCGTGATATTTTAAAGCCTTATTCTGGTTCATCAAATTGATGAGCATCCATTTCCATTTTGAGATAATTTTCGATGAGAAGTTCCTCCTCTTCAAATCTGTTATACACCTTCGGTTTGTATTTGTACACCAAAAATTCAAAACATTTGACAGCCTTGTCAACAGTTTATTCACTTTTAGGATAAACAATCTCCAAAAAATACTTCTCAAGCAAAGTCTTTTAAGGCCTCTGCTCCACCAAAATTACATTTCTGATGATGAAAGGATCGTTCTTGGCTTCCATCCATATGTACTGGTTGAGTTTGCTGCTCCAAATAAAGTTAGAATCTTCTAGAACCGTTTAGTAAAAACATTTGTCTTCGTGGCAAAATTGTATCTATGAATGCTGCTGGCATCGATCTAAATGCTCCTCGATCTGTATTCTCCACTTATGGATCTGCTCCACCAAGTAGATGGTCATTTCTCTGAGTCGAGCCATATCTGCAAGGATGTTACTGATCACCCTGATAGATTATTCAACAGACTCATCCACATCGACAACCGAATAGCCTTAACCTTACACCCAATCTAAATAGGCAGCATCTTGTTCAGATTAACCGAAATACTATTGTGAAAATAGACCCAAAAACGGTTTGGACTTTGTGATATCTCGCTTGATTTTGTTTATGCACCTGCTTCTGGATTCTATGCCGTTGTTAATCACTTGAAGAAAACTTCTGCCTTCTCTTAAAGCTTTGTACTATTCTTCCAGTTTGATTTTGATGATGTCGAGCGATATTCCTTTGAGAGAACTGAGAAAGGAGTTCAAATAGAATACAGGATGGTCCTACAGATATTTTTATATCGAAAAGAGGAGATGTGCTGTTTAAGGATGTGATTTTAGATACCCGCTGAACTCAACGTTTCCTAATTTTTTTGTGGTAGTGAGAGGAATTTGCTTTTCGGGGGCACTGAGATCCAGCATTTTATTATTGTCTTTGTGATATTTATATACAAAAGTTATAGATAGTTGCATTATTTTTTTAACACTGCCAAAGGTCCCATTGGTAGAAGGAGATTTACGAGGAAATATAGTCACTGATAAGAGCCAAAGGGATGCTGATATCACCAAGGGCGATTGGTCTAGTGGTATGATTCCTGCTTTGGGTGCAGGAGGTCCCGGGTTCAATTCCCGGATCGCCCCTTTTTTGAAAAGTACTCCTAATCAACCTGATCCTCTCGTTTTCTCTATTTGTTGTCAAAAGTGAGAAATGATTTTTACATTATTTCATAAATCACTTCAAAATTTGATATTATATTCATGAACTTATAAGAGCATCGAAATAGATCATAGTCAAGATCACGCTCTCGTTCGCCAAGGCAAAAAAGATCGAGGTCACCTTCCCATGATAATGATTAAGAGGAATAATTCCAAGCCAATCAGGAAGTGTTGAGGTCGTTGTTGAGAATTGAGCAGAATCGAGAACAGCCTATTGACAAATTTGTCAAAGTGCTTTGGATCTATAAGGGAAAGTTGAAATATGACTCCAACTCACTTGAGTTGATGACTGATCCTAAGCTAGTTTTGAAGAGACTAGCACCCTCCCAACTTGAGGAAATCATTGCATCGACTCTTAATTTCTAAAAAACAGAAAAGAGGCTAGCCAACTCGTTCGTCCGATATTGGAAAGCTTTAAGACAGTTAGCTACAGCTGTCGTGTAAGAAAAGAAGGGCTAAAATGTCATCAATCCTGCCTTTCGAGGAAAAGTTGACTAAATTTTAGCTAAACCCCATCCTGAACTGTAAAAAATGAAGGAAACTATTGAAACCATTCTGCTTGGGAGAGGTGGAGCTGGTGAGGCTTTTTGGAGTTGCGTCAAACAGAAAATCGACGAAAAACTATGTGAGAGTGAGCTTCAAAATTTCTACAACAATTTCAGAGCCTAACATCCTGAAGAAAACAACAAAGAAGACATATAAGAGTAGAATGAATATAATGAGCCTATCTCACCTGTCCTGGGACCTGTTTCAACTGTTAACCATAGACTTATCACAACCGAAGAGCAAGAAGTGGCCTAACGACAGGTAATTGCTCAAAAAATATTCAAA
>Ga0100378_1003823_pt1 | contig 14265 bp, 15 predicted proteins | sample CryGeymeta201502_FD_81535 | JGI IMG/M metagenome (GOLD analysis project Ga0100378, IMG submission 81535) | Groundwater microbial communities from Crystal Geyser aquifers in Utah, USA - Crystal Geyser metaG 2015-02 | ecosystem: Environmental > Aquatic > Deep subsurface > Groundwater | place: USA...
ATCACAATTCATCCCTCAGCTGATGGTTGTAAATCATCTTTCTAATTCAAAGATGGGTCTTTGTTGAAGATATCTAAAAATACTGTGGTTGTTTGTCATAAAGATTAGGATGAAACTATTGAGGTTGATGTTAGTAGCAATCAGATGCGAAGTGCTTTTGGTGATGAAGAGGTTATTGTTGGCTCAAATGAGGCCAAATACAGACGAAAAGGAAAGACGGTTGACGCTCGTGAAGATGAATAAAAATATGGAGAAGATGATCAACTTCCTGCTGATTTCATTGAGCCTCGACTCTTCGTCATAAACAATGACAACACAGGTATAGAGTTACTGAGTGAACCCATGGTGAAGAGATACATAGCTCACCATCAAAAAGACATATAAAAAATCTATGAACACAACAATAAAGACAAGTAAGAACTTTTCATAATATCTAAACTGGATAGCAACAGGCAGAAGTTTATCAGAAATTAGCTCAAACTAAAATTAGATGTGTTTGACAACAGCAATGAAAAAGAATAGATATTGGCTTGCTAGAATATAGCGGTTAGAGCATTGATCAAATATCCACCTCTGACCACAGAAGATATTGCCAAGGTCAACGAGATTAAAAATTAAGTTGAAAATTGGAGAAAGGCTAACCTCAAAGAATAAAATTAATTCGGTCATAAGCCCAAAGACCCAACTAACCTAAAATCAAAAATTGATACAAAGCTATTGATAACCAAAATGAGACAAAAAAGTGAACCTGCAATCGAGACAGAAAGTCTGAAACAACGAGGAATACAGTTCTTCATGGATACTTTGGAACAAATACGAAAACAGAATGATTAGAAAATCAAATAAGAAAGAATAAGAACTCAGATGCTTCAGAGAAGAGGAACTATTATTCAGCATTTTAAGCCGATCGGTTTTGGTATTCAAAGATAAAATAAAAGGGAAGAAAATAATGATGATAACAGTGCGTTCCTTGACAATTATTTCCTCACTACTGAAGGTCAAAAAGCACTAGCAGAAATGCCAGAGTGGGTATTCAGACCAAAATAAATACAGGCACCTGCTCAGCTAGACCCATAAATTCAAAATGAGCTAAATAACACCAAGAATCTCTAGAGAGAAGAGTAAGTGAGCTAAGATGTTAAAGAAAGATACGACACTGTTGAAGTTGAATTGAACCCTCGTCCTGAGAAATAAATTTATATCAAACCGAGCGTCTTCACTCAGAGATAAATTGATTAGGAAAGACTGGCCTTTGAGAGCTAAAAGAAAGCCTATAAATATCACGAATCAAAGCGAAGAGATTTCAATGTATATGGCTAATAAAGACGTTTTAGACCCTAAGTTCGGACATTGATGCGAACACAAGCCATCAGCTAAATAAACCAAAAGTATCTGGTAACTGAAGCACCTCTGGATAAAAAGGTCAAGATCAGTTCAATGAAGAATAAACTATCGAGTTCAGCTTGCAACATGACATAAATGCGAAAGTAAGGACCTCACAACTTACTAATGAAGACACTAGACAAAGGCAACGATATTAATCGTCTATTAGAGAAACGAACTATGATGGTGCAAGCAGATCTTAATGATAAGTTGCAGAGGGATATTTTGATCACTCCTGTTTAGGCTAATTTTGGAGTTATTCTGGAGCGACGCACTTACGAATTGAAAATTGATGTTAAGAATTAAGACGTAATCTCACAGAGGCTGACTATCAAGAGACCGAAAAGTGTATACGTCAAAGTGGCAATTAACTAGCTCGGACCGGTATTTATCTAATTATTCAGATCGCGATGGGCATGAGTCGCAAAATAACAGTAACCATCAAAGCTTCTCCCGATATCCTTGGAAAGTTCAATGACTAATTCGACATAGTCACCAAACACGAGATCTATCATATTCCCATAAACGCTCACATCATCTCTGAGCTTCAATCCCGCAATGAAACTATCAGTCTGAGTAGAGGTGTGACCTAAATCGAAGAGACAATACGCAGAAGACCTGAAGGATCAAGCGTAGGTTTACCAAAACTTAAATGATGAATGACCAAATTGGTTCAATTATAGAAATTATATGATCATTGCTGTTTTTCGTAGCTTTGGAAGGTCCAGCATGCGAAAAATCCTATAATAATTTCCAGGCCTTAGACTATTAACAATCCTGCAAAGAGGATGATCTAGACAAGGAGGACGTAGTATTGGATGAAGATGTAGTAAATGGACAAAACTAGCCCTATCAGGGAGAGAATCAGAAATAGAGCCATCTTAGTTGAGCTTTATGTCTAAGTAAAAGTAGAGATACTTGATTAGCGCCTAGTCCGAATCTGACTCTAAACCGTGAGAACAAGATAAAGAATACAATAATGATGCCTTCCTGAGCACCCATAGCAGAAGTATATGGTAGGTTGTATGTCTTGAAAAGTACGAGAGCCACCATAACGATTGAAAGCAGCAGTGTATAGTACAGTTCAATGTGTAGAAGAAGATGCAGAGGAAAGGAGCTCAAGGGTAGAGAGCTTCTCATCGTATATTTGAATCAAACTACTTTTATAATTTTGACATAGGTAATCAAAAACAATCAGATATCAACTCCCTCTTCTAACCGGAAATTCATCACAGATAGGTTCATGTTCTTCTTGAACCAGTATTCAGGAGCTCTGAATATCTTCATCTTTGCGAAGCTATAGTCGCTAGGATTTTGACTGATATTTCCTGGTTTATTGACTCCTTTAATATCGAAGTCTTTTTCTTTCAGCACAAACAAAGGACAGTAAATACAAGGGTTGTCTGCTGAGATCATGCCAACTTGTGTCGACACTTCTAGGCGGTAATGATTGGCGACTAAAGTACCAATTGCGGTTTGTTTTCTTTTGGTGTTTATTTTAAAACTATGAAGGACGATCTACACTTCTCCTTTTTTGATTTTAGCGTCTACTTTTTCCTTGTGTACTGAATTTCTATAAGTTCTGTGAACTCCTGAGTTAGCAGAAACAAAAATATTTTGAACAAGATCCACTAAAATATGGTCGAGGTCGGTTTTTCCCTCAGAGTTATCTACTTTGACCTCAATATTGATACATTATCCCTCGTAGCAGACGTTTCCTGAATAAGATTAATAATACTATCGAATTTTGCATCTAACTTGACGACTCCCTTATTGAAACAGCCGCAGGTTGTTGGTTTTTAAGTAGAGTGCCCCTGATACGAGACCATTTATTGTCGAAAAGGTTCGCGAATGTGCAGAGGAATATACTCTATCTGAGCGTTGTTCTTAGCATCTTAATTGACAAAATAGGCTGCTAATTTGTATACTATCTTTGCGTCGTGCTCTGTTGACTCGAATGAACCAGGAATATTTTATGATAGCTCTAGAGAAAATGGGTATGCATATCGACCTGCTTCCAACGTTCGGTCATGCTGAGCATAGCTAGCTAGAAGGTGCTAAACTGCATAGAAATTTTATGATCCTGTATGTTTTTTCCTGTTTTTCGAACTTCCTTCAAACCACTGGCACCATTCGTCACCTGACTCACATTGAATGTACCTTAGACACGTATGTATAATGAATTGAACTGGAAGTTCTTTTTTGCTTCAACGAAGACAACCCCTTCGATATGGCTACCCGAGTTGTAATATTATTTTTATGTTTCGATGTAGATGAGGAGGTCCTTATCGCGAGCACTGGAGTTTCCCATAATAATAAATGTAAAAAAGGCAGCGGTTCATGAACATTTCATACGATCTGCATCTTTGTGTAAAACATAGACTATCAACTTTCTTTCAGCTTGATCAGCTCTTTGAAACCTTTTCCTTAGAGGAGTTCTTCTAACTATTCAGCCATGAAACGGGTAGATTCATGCTTATTTTTACTGTATTCGCTGTTCAAAAATGCATTGAATCCGTTCACGGCCTCTTTGCAAGCTTAATCACCTTTGCTCATCAAGACTCCAATAGACTCAGCCAACCAGCTGTTTAGTTCTCTAATTTTCATATCATAGTGGAACTGAATAAGACAAATATTGCCGATTCCTTCAAACGCTAAAGCTGAAAATCGTGGATCTTTTATGAGCAGAGTGTAAGGTCTGGCGATATGAAGGGATATATCTTCCCAAATTTACATATTGACTTTTTTGATATTGAGATGTTTGAGTGAATGATTGATTAGTTGCAGATAGGATTCAATACTGGCTCCATTGTTGAGGAGAAGACCTATGATTTCAACAAGAATTTCATTGCTGTACTATTCAATAACTGACACTTCGACAGGTGGGCATTATATTATTAAAGATTTTAGTTCGTACTCTCCTCCTTCTGCATGCAAAAATTCTTCTTTTTCTCTGACAACTCCCATAAACTCCAACAGCATTTGCATCATTGATGAACTTTAAGGGATTAGAGGGACACACAATCTTCCACAAATCTATCGAACAGTTACATCTGAAGTTGCATTGAACAATCTGTAGACAGTTTAGCCTAATAGCGAAGTTTTTTTCTTGATTTCTTCAAGATTTTTTTCATTGTCAGGATTGTAAGCCTTGACGAGGTTATTAGCTCCTGCTCCCTTGACAAGCCTATTATACTCTGAAGAATTAATCAGCTCCTTGAGTAGATTAAGATAGATTAGAGCCAGAAGTAGGATCTGCTCAGGATCAGCAGTTGATCTTTGGAAGTTGACAGCCTTTGAATAAAAATATCCTTGGATCAACTCGTAGCTTTGCGTTTTGCTGATCTAATAGAGAATCTTCAGGGCTGAGGTTCTGAAACTTTGAGAACTGGAAGAAATGTGTTGATGTGCGTAGTAGACATAATCCTCAATAAGTCTGTTTCCCGAGTTCTGGCGGTCTTTGGTCTAATCCCGCACCAGCACTGAGAGCCATTCCATGAACATCTGGCTATTGCTGCCTATCGTATCCTACATGTAAAAGGATATGTACCTTAAGACGGCCTAGCGCATTTCTCTTGTCTAGGGGATCCAATCCTTAGAAGTCATAGACCAGACTCATCAACTGCTAGCGTTTTCTCCATTAGCGGGAAGCCTTGACCTCACAAACTAAAACGCTAAGCAGTGACTATGCAAATACTTTCTGAACTCTTCTGGGTTCACGAGAGCGGCAGGCAGTTGCATAATTTTTGATAAGTGAAATAAGCAAGGTCAATTCTTATGTTTCAGGTGAGTAATGCCTCAACATTTTGAGAAAATAAATAAAAAACTTCCAGATCTAATTGAGCTATCTCAATAGAATAGGAGCCAGCTCTGATGAATTTACCAACACTTGATGAAGGAAACTGCAGAAATATGATCGATCCACATTAGGAAGCAATTTCTTTAAGGCTTCAGTTGGTTGATATTTTGCATTTTATGGGACGATTATATCTCTCAGGGCAGAGTCCTCAGAGGGAATGCACTCCTCTATAATTTGGTTGAGATAGTCAAAAATCAATCTTTAATTCTCTCCATTTTCTTATTACTGCATAGAAGCACAAGTACGTAATTGTCCTCATGACCGATTTACCAACTCTTTCGTTTAGATGTCACTTTTCTACCATCGCTTCTGATGTTGATGCCAGTCACATCTACCATACCTGCTCCATTTTCCAAGGTAGGCACAATTTTGCGAGTAGGTACTCTCTCTGCTGGCTTATCCTCAACTCTGCTGTTGTCCGGTTGTTGAGATCGCTGTCTACTGTGACCCAATAATTGCCCTGAATTATCTAATTTTTCAAGGCCATCTTCTTTGAGCAAGTATGAGGCTGTCAGATTAGGATTATTAGCTTGAGTAGGCGGAACATCCAGAAGAGGAGCATTTTCCGGCAGATTTCTCTTGGTACATACTGAGTACAATCTGCATACAAATTGATACAATTGCTCAGCTTTTGGATCTTTCTGCACCATAATAAGCTGGTACTCTTCAGGACCGATATGCACTTCCCTCAAAGTTTGCTTTTTGAAGAATAATTGAAGTTGGCTCCAATTGTTATCTCTTCTGGCTTGATTCTGACTGTTCTCAAAGGCATGCATGGGTATTTTCCCAGGTTCATATCGAGAAATGATCTCAGCTATCAAAAATCCGTTGCTCATATCTTTCCGATAATCCTTAACCGAATAGGACAGGTCTAATCCTTGCATCCATTTCAGCACCTCTCTGGGTAGTGTTCGTTTAGAGGTAAGGTTATAGAAAGTGGTGTTCCCTAAAGTTTATGTCATAAAAGATGTAACTTAATAATAATTGTTATCTATATGTGTTCAGATGGAGTGAAATGATCAGAAACTGAGACAAATCAGCGAGGGCTCAAAATCTACCTTGTGATAAAAGAGTAAATAAGCGTTAGTGTCGATTTAATCGCCAGGTTCGGCAAGGGTGACTTTGGAATCGTCGCAGCAGTACCACTTTCTATTGACGCAAACGTATGAAATGTAATGACCACCAACTCCGCTGCCGTAGTGAACGACCACTCCATATAATTGATAGGTCTCATTAGTACCAGGGAGGGTCAATTTAGGAGGGTAAACCACTCGATTTGTCAACTTTATCAATCTGTTGTCCTCATATCTGAACCTTTTAAGATGTAACTAAGAATAGATTCAAAAATACTAGAAGAATATTCGGTGGCACTGCTATTTTCTCGACTCTCTCGGCCAACTAATATAAACATTATCTTTTCTAACAAGTCAACTCTAAGGTTTCCTTCAATTTGAAGCTATCCACCATGACCTATTCAAGCATATCTTTTCTGCTCTATGTCTTTTTCAATGCTTCTTCATAAGAAGGGTGATCGTTGTTGGGCGGTATATCAGAAAATACGTCTTATTCCCAATCGACAGTGATTATAATGTTATCATTGAAATTTCTAAATTACAAGTCCTAGAAAAGAGGAATATCTCTCTTGAAGTGGCATTTTTCTCGAGTGCAGCGATAATTGCTTTTGGATCTGGGGGAGAGGATGAACTAATTTTTGCAAAAGAAGCAGCTGTTCTCATAAAGATGATCGTTTTTGATGATTCTAATAACATATGGCTTATTCTGGCTGCCACCATTCGGAGGATCAGTTTTTTTATGACCTGTCTCATCTAGTTCAACTTTGATGCCACTATTGGATACTCTGCTTGGACTTACCTCTGTATCTTTCAACTTGCTGATAATCATTTCAATTTGTTCGATCAATTAATTCCATTTCATTTCCTCAGTGATTTACAACAAGAAAGGCATATACTTGGTGAAATAGTCATTGGTGTTGGTGGAGTACATTCTCTGTCGAAGTTAAAGCTTGACAGATCTATTGGCTAACTATTTTGTGCGATATGAGTGATAGGTCGGTTCTGATTAATGTTGGATTTAGTAGCAGACCAACTTGACGTTGAAGTTCAGATGGTGAGCTATTTATTGCTGCCAGCTGTGAGGCTCTAGTCTGCTCAAGATCTAGTTATTGAAAACTGTGTAGAGAGCTATCTTTTCTACAGGTTTACGATGCACCCTTCCCACTGCCTCGATAAATTACTCGGCTGTTACTTTGCGATCGAGAGTGATCCCTTAGCGCATGGGTATGGTAGACTTCGCTTTGGAAGGGTTTTCAATGAAATAATAGTGGTACTCCATATCTTTTAGCTCTGGTAAGCTGATGGAATAAGTGAAGAAAGGTTAGACTCTTGTTCCTTTGTTGTGACATTTGAGACATTCAGTTACAGCCTCAGTCTTTCCCGAGAAAAATTTCACTATTTTTTTGTTAAAATCCTTGGGTCCTTTTGATTAAGTGACGGATCCATACTCAGTTTTGGACTTGATTTCTTCACTGAGTCGGACCAACAAGCAAATAAGAAATTCCTGAGCATCATGTTGCAAATTACCCTAAAAAAAGGGACAGTATTTGTCAAGGGTTTGCTTGAAATGTTTGGTGGTGACAATATCTAATGTATGTTTGCTTCTCGCTTCTTTCTATAAAATAGATAGTTCCTCCAGGAGATATTACTCTCCTGGTTCCTGTCTGGCTTTGAAGTCTTATTTCTGGAGGTATCCGCCAAAGTAAGGCGTTCTTATCAGACACTGAAGAACTGCATTCATATAGCAAGTGTTGCCCAAGTTGAGCAAGCCTGGCAATTAATTGAGCTTTCTTTCTAGATCCAATTTTTCAGGATTGAGTTCTTGCAATTTATCGTCAATGACTACAGTTTTCTGGCAGGCATTGCCATTATAGTCGACATAGCTTACTTTGACTGCATCCGATCTGACAATCTCAATAACTTCAGCTTTGGTCAGGATCCCATCAACTGATATGTTGATCTCTGCTCCATAGTTTTTGAACCTTCTCTTGAGAGTTTTTCCTTACTTAGATTCCTGAATGTTATAGTTATTCAGGAAAAGATTTTCCAAGTGAGTGGGAACAAAAACGAGATAAGTTTTGATCGAGTTGAAAATTTCGTCTTGACTTTTGGGTGAGGGTGGTAATTTCATCCAATTGGTCCTGCCTCCATATTTATAGTAAGGGTTCATTGACAACTAGCGAGGGGTGGCGATATCAGCTAATTTGAAATTATCAGTCTTTGAATATTTTTTGCTACGATAGCTGAATCTACCCTCTTATGTTAAAGTTGTTTTTATAATCAAATTATGATAAATTCGAGGATATTCCCTTTAGATAGGTGGGCCACCATGATAGATAGCAACTAGTTTATTCCACACCTTCTCAGGCAAACATATATAGTTATCTAGCTCTACTAAGTTAGGTATTAATTAACTTCTATTTCTACCTTGTTTTAGCAAACAACCATTTTTTATTTATCCTGGTGGTTTTAATGTAGCTTTTTCATGCCTTATTGCAGATGGATCAATTCCTGATTGACGGGTTATCGATTATTTTCTGTATCTGTTTTTGGCTAAGGTGTAGTTATGAGTTTCATTCCTGATAAAATCTAGCTTGACACCATAATATTGCTAAACGTAGGTTGTCCATTCCAACCACCATTTGTAATCTGTTAAATACACTTTCTCTCCCTTCTCGATGCTGACCTTCTCCTTCTACAATTTTTGAACCAACTCACGTTATTATTCCATCTGGTCCCAACTGAATATGACTTGATAAGCTATCAAGTTGTATTTTTAAAATTACTATCTAAAATAAGGAAATTTGATCTGTCTTGACTTTGATTATGCGTTTGTCTATTGGTCATTCACTGCTTCTTTCTCCAGAGGTGGCTTACGCTTGATGGGTTTGCTACCATTGCTGATTTATATAGTCTCATCCTCTGGTTCTAGCTCATTGCTGTCCACCTCGTAAGTTCCGTTCAAGGGAATTCTCTTCAAAAACTGTTAATTCTATTGTTTGAATAACATTAATTCTTTCTGGTCCATTGTTTAGTGCTTAGAATCTTGGGTATAGATATAGAATAGAAAAGGAGCGAAGTCAGCATTGAGAGTAACCTTTCTTATCAACGTCAAAGAATTGACCATCTCCTGTTTAGACAAATTGCGGTTACCCTCGTAAGCGAACAATTCATATATTTTGGTTTGTGTGAGCTGTCTATAATCATTTGTACCTTGGAAAACTCTGTGATTTTGGGGAAGAGCTAACAAAACTCCTGGAAGCGGATGGTGTTATTGGGCAATCCTAGCATTTTTTGTTCCATGGTTTTTAATTAGCGAAGATTCCATTTTTCTCTGAGAGACTCGATACTGTTGTTTCCAATGATGACTTGTCTTTGTTATGGAATATGTACATGGGATTGTAGTTGGGTCTGTTGTGACGTTTGTCGACCGGACTGTCTGCAATGCAACCTCCCATTCTAACTTATATAACTTGTGATTATAGCAAAGGTAGAGTTAAGCATAGCCATTCCTCAAAAGTCCCTCTTCTCTACATCATTCATTCTGCTACCATCGATAAAACATCAAAATTTGATCAAAATTTAGAAAAGATGGATGATTATCTATATTTGCTTCCATGTTCTTACAATTATTCTAATCGAAACAATGAGTGTAGGAACAGTTAACAATCTCGTCTAATACCTGTCCCTTAACAAACATATTCTCGAGAAAGAAAGGAGTCATTTGGAGCATATGGAGCGTATCATGTCCATGCTTTCACATGAAAACATGGAAATCCTTTAGAGATAATTCGAACTTTATCCCAAAGGTCTCGAACTACCCACATTCATCTACCTCATGAAACGACTATACACACCTTAAAATGAAATAAGCAAGTATTACTTCGTATCTGATCTAATCAAATTTTTCCAAGCTATCGACATCAATGGAGATGGCCATCTCGAGTGGTCATAATTTACATAGTATATCATTTAAAACATTCGGAGGATCGATAAGCCGAACTACAAGAATAAGGTCTTTCAATAGAATTAAGTCATCTCCACAGCTTACTCGAAGATATCCAATGAGTATAAGATAGCATCGGTGGTTGATCCTGGGACTGTCAACTGCGTCAAAAAGATAGTGTCGGTGGTCAGAGATCAACGTTATTATTTGCTTTAGGCTGGCTCGAATATCATTCGTATTTATGACCAGTACTTCACACTCATCGATTACCTTCAGCTGCAAACCGATAGCAACCATGCATTCATTGTGGATTTCGCATTTGACAAGTAAAATAATGTCTTTGGAGCTCTTTTTGAAGGGGCTGTCAGATTCTGTAATTTGAAGGTGTTGGGAAATGTCAAATCCTGTAATGAATGCTAAACCAAAAAATTGATAAGCTATCATAAAATTGAGTACCTGCCTATTCATAAATATTGGGCCTTCCTCTCAAAGACAGGGTAGATGCGATTAAGTACAGCTATCTACCGCAGCAGAACTTTACTGGATTATACATCTGTGCTGGTCCTGAGGCAACATGAGACTCTAATCACTGATATTGTGGAGATAGAGGAACCACTTTACATTGGAACTGCATCGATGGATGGCAATGTTAAGTTTTACTCGGTCTATCTCAAGAAAAATTTGACCATGGAAAGTTGTGGCGAGAAGGCTATATCGGCTATAAACGGACGATACAAAAAAGGGGTTCTTGGTATTGACTATACAAGATAGTTCGGAAGCTATATGCTCTCCTGGGGCTTCAGTTCGTCTATTTTTATCTATTCGCTTGAGATATCTCTCACAAAAGGTTTTACTGGCAAGTACAAAGAACATTCAGGTAATTTGCTAGCTGCTCGTTTCTTAAGGTCTTTCCCTTATGTGCTTTCCTTCGACGATAAGCTCAGCATGAGAATCTGGGATTTCAGATCATTTGTCACGATCCAGATCATCAACTGTTAGAAGAACTTCATTAATCCTTCAAGGTTGTAGATAATTCCTGAACTGTCAGAATGTTTAGTTTGTGAGAAGAAAATTACGCAATTTAGGGCCCCATCTCTTGAAAAGAAATCGAGATAAATCAACTAATTTCATTCAATTTTTGATTTTAGGGTTTGTTCGGGTACTAACTCGATATTTCTCTTTACATCCAACGATGTCAGAGTCTATAACTTGATCACAGGCACTCTCGAAAAAGTCTTCACTAAACTCAACGAAAACAATCATGACACTCACATCACAGCGGCTGAATTTGGCTATAAATGCAGGAAATTTTTTATCGGTGATGCTGCAGGCTTCGTGCGTGAGTATTGCAGCTAAACTGGAGATTTTCTTCAATAGGTTGACCCTGGAGAAGACAACCAATTTGAGAACAAATCCATTGTCAGAATTATTTTTCTCAAGGAGCATTCCCTCCTCATTGTTTGCTCATTGGATGGAAGGATTATGATATACGAAAGAGATTCGGAGAGTGAGTTCAAGCTTTTTAGAGATATTAGAGACACGCACTATGAGCTAACCTGTGCAGAAGCATCGGCTCGATACTGCATGTTGGCAACCGGCAGTGACGACGGGACTGTCAACATCTGGAACCTTGAAAAGCTATCTCTTTAGGGAGTTCTAGTAATGAAAACTAAAGTTATCAACATCGCCTTCAGTCCCATTCATCCCATCATGATTGTAGCTGAGTAGAGCGGGGTCATTAGCTTCTTCTACATCAGGCCACACGAAGATATACCTATGCGAAACAAATGTTTTGTCAAGCTAGTCAATCTCGATATTTTGGGAAAACCACGTAAAATAAAAACGATCAGTTTTGAGTTAGTCATCAGAGCTTATGTAAAAAATGACAATCCTTTGGTCCAAGGTCGCACAGAGTAACAGTATTTGATATGTATTCTTGGAACGGAGTAAGGCTACATTTAGTTGATAAATTTGACTGAACTGCTTGAAAGGTATAAAATAGAGCAGAATCATCAAATTTTCACAATCAAAAAGTCACTAAAATGCGAGACACATAATTTCAGGAGTGCGGTTACAGCTGAGAGGAAGAAAGTTTTGTCTGTTGGTTATTCGAATTAAGGATCGGATTAGGTCGATTTAGGTTAATTTTACAAAAAGGTTGTGTTCGAAGGTCACAAAGAAAGTGTATAAAGGGTGACCCTAATAAAGTAAAACTCAATGGTGGTGTCAACATCCAACTAAGACAAAAGGATCAAAGTATGGAATTTATAAGGCGAACTCAATGGAGCTATTGATTTTTTTACCTTCAAAAAAATCAGTTGGAAGGTCGGCTAGATCAATTTTTATAAAATGCTCCAAGCCATCGATACTACAATATATTCAATGAAACTAATAGAAAACAAGCAATTGACAGATCAAGAGTAGTAATTTATCAGAGTCAGTCTACTTCTCAACTAATACATGGATCCTCATCAAAAATAAGATTATTTGTCTTGGGTAGGTGTCCTCAAAAGAACCAGAGGGCGAGCTCGTCCAAGAATAAAGCCTAAACTTGTGATGTAAGAAGATGAATTTGATATCAGAGAGGAGGTATAAAAATATAATTGTGTCAACAATCGTAAAAATAGTGGCTAGGAGTAAAATGTTGCAGAGTTCAATCAAATTTATAACAAATTAGTGACAAAAATCAAAGATAGAATAGAAAAGACTGAACTACCAATAATATCAAAAAAATAAACCCGAGGTGAAAAAATTGAAAAGGTCAAGGAAAAATAGACTAGTTTTGGAGATTTTGTGGTTACTCTCAAAAAAGCACTCAGAGGAGGGCAGTAATAAGAAAAGAAGTACTAGAAGGAGTTCAGGGCGGTGATGAACAAAAGAGGTCAAAGTAAGAAGAAAACCTGCAAAATGCTATACCAAAGTTTAGGTGAGGTCCGGCGCAATATCGAAGCCATGTAGAAAAAGGTCCAGGTCAAAATACGAAAGGTCCTCTGATGATATAAATATATGTGGGTGAGATTTGATATATTTTTAAATTAATGTCAACCGAGAACAAGGACAAAGACAAGAAAGCGGAAGAGACCAAAGAGCAACCCAAAAAAGTCAAAGAAGTCGTCAAGGATGCTGAGGTGCTGAAGTTGCTCGAGGAGGACTAAGATGATTTTGAGTAATTTGAAGAAGGTGCCTATGACTCGAACCCTCCTCCCAAAATATAGACCAAGCAATGGAGGGAAGATTGGGATGATTAGGACATCAATGAAGATTTCACCATCCAATTGAAGAAGTAACTCGGTCTGGCCTGATCTACTCATGTTGACATCGTCATCAATATTCACATAAAAAATCTATCCCATACATCAATCAATGCATAAATATCAAGAAATGGTCGTGTACTTCTGAGATAACATTTCACAACAATTGCCAAAACAGTTACCTCCTTACTCTTACTCCTCCTCAACGTCGGCATCGGATTAGAGTTAGTTTATGGAGGTTCTGTCGTGGGCAGTGGTTAATAATGACTCTTTCTTGATGTTTCTGGCTCGTTAGTAGGAGGTTGAGTTGGAAAATAAATTTTTGAGTTGATCGCCAAGTAAATTGAAGGTCATGAGACAGATGACAGTAGCCATGATGGTTGAGAAAATACAATTAGCCAGCACTATCTTCTCAATAATATCTTCATCCAGAGGAAGCAAGCTGGTCTTTTTGATTATTTTGAACCCGCCGATCTGCAAACTGAGCGCCATGAAGATAATTTCTAAACATGCCACGATGAGCATCACAAGGAAAAGTATGAATTTACCAATATTGAAAGCACTGACGCAGTTGTTGATCCAGGGACAGTGATGGTCATACCTGAAGACACAGACTCCACAAATAAAGCAGTGAAATTCGTTGGGTAGCACAGAATCGCGGCATTAGGCGCATATAGGTAGTTAAAGTTATTGGATGTCATGAACTTGTTTTTTTGGATGTTTGGTGGTGAGTATTACGAATATGACCATCAC
>Ga0100378_1003836_pt1 | contig 14243 bp, 14 predicted proteins | sample CryGeymeta201502_FD_81535 | JGI IMG/M metagenome (GOLD analysis project Ga0100378, IMG submission 81535) | Groundwater microbial communities from Crystal Geyser aquifers in Utah, USA - Crystal Geyser metaG 2015-02 | ecosystem: Environmental > Aquatic > Deep subsurface > Groundwater | place: USA...
CGATCATTTAGAGAAATAATCAAACCAAGACAGGATCAAATTTAAATAACTAAGTTTATTTTAATAATTTCTAATAATAATAACTTTTGTATGTATTTTTAATTCTAATAATTATATAATTATGTAATATTATTTTATATTTATAATAATTTATTATAATATAATTGTGTAATTTATATATTAAATAATTTTCTTAATCAATATAATTATATAACCTTAAATTCATATACAAATAAATACAACTTATTAGTAGTCAAACAAAATACTACGCTTTCTTCACTGCAATTAATACATTACTACAGGCTGTATTTAATTATTATTATATTTATTGTATTATAGAGTTGTAAACATTACATTAACTTACATTATCAGATTATTTAATATTAATTATAAATAATATAATGCATAATATTTATAATTTAATTAAATTAAATATGTCTTTTTTTCTTAATGAAAACTTAAATAAATCTAATATCTCCGATTTAGAAGAAGGAGAACTAAGTGATTCTAATATAAATAAACAAGAAATCTTAAAATTAATTGTATAAAAATTAATATTAACAAATTTCTATTCTTACATCTAGGATAATAAAATAAATGACAGCTCGCCAAATTTAAATATGCCAAACAAATTAAACAATAGTAAGATTAATAATTCTACATATAATAACACTGGTATGATAAAACAATTATCAATATTTATTATTCTTCTTTAATTTTACTTAATTTAGTTGCATCTACTTATAATAATGATAAGGGAAGTAATAGTAGTTCCCCTGTTCAGTATTATAATGAAAATCATAGTATATCTAATTCAAATATTACAAATGAAGAAAACATTGTTAATTCCAAAAATGATGAAATTAATCAAAATGAAGATGGACAAGAACAACAAGACCAAGAAGACGACGACGAAGACGAAGGTTACTTCTTAAAGCTTACTAAAAATAAAAAAATTGAAAGCAAAACCACAAACAACTTTAACACTACAACGAACTCATCTAATGTTTCGAATAGTTTTTTGGGCAAAAAAACTAATCCTAACAATATCTTTTATAACGAAGATTTAACTTCTATCGAAAATAATAGACAAAATATGCAAAATATGCAAAATAAACATAATAATTATAATATTAATAGTAATTAAATTGTTTAAATTTAAATAAAGATGAGTCAAAAAATGGTCATAATAAACAAAAAGTAAATAATAAATGGAATAAGAATAACAATAACGGAAATGGTAATGCATTTACAAAGCAAACTCCTACTAATAAAAAAAGATTAGTATGTCAGTTTTACGTAAACGGTGCATGTACAAAAGGAAATGAGTGTACATTTTCTCATGATGCTGAACAGATTAAGAAAGAAGTAATAATATTATTAATATTATATTCATTTATTTATATTTTATATATATTTAATAACAATAACAATAATAAGGAAATTTGCAAATTCTTTTTATCTGGCTCATGCAATAGAGGTGATGATTGTTTATTCTCTCATAACACTAAACAATTTCCTTGTAAATATTTTCACGCGTTAGGATTTTGTGATAAAGGAGGAGAATGCAGGTAATAAAATTTAATAAAATGAAATAATAAAATTTAATATGATGTTATATTCTAATTAAAATTATACTTACTTTTTTACTTAAACTTTGTTAGATTTTCTCATGCAAGGCTGAATCCTGATGAAATTAAAAAATTTATTGGAGACAATGAAGATTTTATTAATGATCTTTTTAAAAGCATGGGAAGGACTAATTTAGATGAATATTATTTTAAATATATATCAGAAAAGAGATCAAAAAACGTTAAAGAATATATAGAAAAGTTAAAAACTCCTGAGAGTACTATGCTTCCTCCTGGTATGACAAATAGTGTAGGAGTAGGAAATAAACAAACGATTTTATCACGTAGTAATAAAGGTAATCAATTTCCTAATCAAACTCAAAATAATATCCCGAACAATCAGATTAATCAAATCAATCCGATGTTAAAAGGAATAAATAATGTTAATAGTTTATATAATGCTAATAATGTTATGGCAGGCAAACAAATGTTAAACAAAGTTAATAATCAAGTTAATAATCCAGTTAATAATTTAGTCAATCAATTTAATTTACAAAAGAAATTATTAAATCCTAACTTTCTACAGAATAATATTAACAATACAAACTCAAATAATATTCCTAATAACTCTAATAATTTAAATAATATTGCTTTACAAAATCAATTCCTAATGCAGATGAAAATGATGTCAAATAATAATTCAATGCAAGGAAATATTAGTAGTAATAATTTTAATGCAAACATTAATGCTAATCCTATGAATAAAAGTAATTTAACTTTATTAAATTTATTAAATTATAGACTTTAATTTACATTATAATCAATCAAATTTAAACAATCAAACATATCAGACCAATATATCTAACCAAAACAATGATAAAAATATGAACTTTCTAAATCAAATTAACCCTTTTGAAAAAGTTTCTAATAAAGACATATCAACAGTTAGTTCAGGTAACGATAGTAAAAAGAATGGTAATTAAATTTTATTTATTCATTAATAACATATTAATATCATATTAATATTATAATAATCAAGATGAAATTAAAGACAAAGTTACTAACATTCCTAATAATACAAATAGTGTTAATAGTAATAACAGTTTTAACAGCAATAATATAAAGAATACTAGTACTACAAATAGTACATTAGAAAATGTTTCAAAAGTTTTAAAAATAGTAGACTTACTTAAAAATTCTGGATTAGCAGCAGGACTAGCTGGAAATAATACTGGAAATACAGGAAGTGGTACTGGAGGAGCGACATCAAACTTAACTAACTTAACTAATTTACAAAAGCCAATATTAAACATAAAAAAAACCTTTCAAGAAGATGAAGATAACACAACAAAAACTAATAAAAATATAATTGATAAAGAGGTAGAAGAAGCACCAAAAGACCCACGAATTAAAAGAAAATAAACAATAAAAAAGTAATCAAGTAATCTATGTAATCAATGTAATGTTTTTAAAACTTAATTACTACTAATGATAATGCTAATAATATTAATATTTATTATATAAATTGTAATTAATATGATAAATTTTATTAAAATTTAATTTTATATTAAATATAATTCAATAATTTCAAAATCTACAATAATTCCCTTATAAATATATAAAACTTACTAATTATAAATTTATATTAATATAAAAAAATGAAAAGTATTAATGAAGACTTAGGTAACTATAACAATTATAATAGAATTTTCAGAAAAGGAATCATATAAACAAAGTCTTTTAAAAATAGACAGTTCTGATAAGGAAGAAAGATCAGGAAGATCTGATAGTCAAGCAAGTAATAAAAAACCAGAAATTAAAGAAATTAAGGAAATTAATCAACTTAGTCAAGTAAACAAAATTGTAAGACCAAAATCAAATATCTGTCTTCGATGTTTAAAATGTATATTTTGTTGTTGTCGTAGAGAAATCGATCTTGAAAATAGAGTAAATAAAAAATAATATCAGAGAACAATAAACTTAAATCAACCAGGAAAAACTTATTTTGCTAATATAATCCAGAATCAAAAATTTAATATTATTACTTTCTTACCAGTTGTACTATTTAATCAATTCAAATTCTTTTCAAATCAATTCTTTCTTTTACTATGTGTGAGTCAATTTATAGACCCTTTAAAAGTTGGATTTTTATTCTCATATATATCCCCACTTGCTTTTGTACTTGCGATTACATTATTAAAAGAGGCATATGATGATTTTTATAGATATAAACGAGATAAAGAAGCAAACGATACAAAATATAAGTACAATTGTTTATATAATATTAAACTCGTAATTAATAACTACTTAGGAAATATGATAAAAAAACAAAAACTGAAGTAAGTGTTACTAGTAAAGATATAAAAATTGGAGATTTTGTATTTTTAGATCAAAACGAAAGAGTCCCTGCAGATATGATAATCTTACAGACATTTGGAGATAATAACAGCAGTATCTTTTTAAGGACTGATCAATTAGATGGAGAAACAGATTGGAAGTTCAGAAAGCCAGTACCATATTTTCAAAATAATGCAATTATTGATAACTTAGAAGATTATAACATTAATTTAATAGTTGATCCTCCAACCAAATTAATATATGAATTTACAGGTGTAATGGAAATTAAAAGTAATAACAATAATAGTAACAATAATATGACACAAAAAATTGTTGAGCCATTAACATTAGAAAATACTATGTGGGCTAACACTGTCTTAGCAACTAAAAGGGTACTTGGAGTAGTCATCTATACAGGACAGGAAACAAGATCACAGATGAATTCGTCACTACCACGGTCGAAAGTCGGGGTGCTAGATATTGAGCTCAACTTCTTGACTAAACTATTATTTATCCTTATGGTGTCGCTTTCTCTTTTGATAATTATATTTAAGTCATTTAGTGGAGACTTATTATCAAATATTATAAATTTCTTACGTTTTGTAGTTTTACTAAGTTCGATTATTCCTATTTCTCTTAAGGTTAACTTAGATTTAGCAAAAATAGTAAATTCGTATCGAATAGGAAATTCTGATTTAATACCAGAGACAATTGTAAGAAATTCTACCTTACCAGAAGAACTAGGAAGAATTGAGTATATTTTCAGTGATAAAACAGGAACACTGACTAAAAATGAAATGATCTTTAAGAGACTATCAACAGAAATTGATAAATTCACCCCTGAACATATTGATGAAATAAAATTAATACTAAATGATGAATGTTTAAAACATAACGCTCCATTAATGGATGTATTTAAGCAATATAAGAAAAATTTAGACACAAATGCTCATATTAATGTTAAAAAAGTACAAAGACGTGACAGAAGTAAGGTACTAAGAGACGCAATTACTTCAATGGCTCTTTGTAATAATGTTACTCCTATTCATGATGAAGACGGAACATTAACATATCAAGCTAGCTCTCCGGATGAAGTTGCTTTAGTATCATTGGCTACATCTTTGAATATGCAATTAATACATAGGTCTGAAAAGGAAATAATAATTAAAAATGCAAACAATTATGATGAAAAGTATGAAATACTTGCTAACTTTCCATTTAGTTCAGAAACCAAAAGAATGGGAATTGTTTTGAGAAATGTAGATAACGGACATATTATATTCTTCTTAAAGGGTGCTGAAAGTATTATACTAAAGTTTGTCAAAGAAAGATATAAAGGACATATTTCTGAAAATTGTGAAGAACTTGCTGCTATGGGGCTAAGAACTTTGGTCTTAACTCAAAAATTAATCGATCAAGATTTTTACGACGAATGGTTTAAACGATATACTGATGCTCAGGCAAGCCTAGATAACAGAAATGAAAAAATAAGAAATGTTGTTGAGGAATTAGAAAACAATATGGATTTTCTTTGCATAACTGGTGTTGAAGATTTACTACAAGATGAAGTTGCAGACACAATAGAATCACTAAAGAAGGCAGGAATAAAAGTATGGATGCTTACAGGTGACAAAGTTGAAACAGCAACTTGTATAGCAATTAGCGCTGGGTTTATTCCTTCAACATTGAAAAAGAACTCAAATAAAATGTTTTATATTAAGGAAATTAATAGTAAAGAGCTAATTCATCACGAATTAGATAAAATTCGTTTACAAAGAAGTCAAGACTCGATAATGATCATTGATGGAAATTGTCTAGAAATATGCTTAACAGAACTTGAATCTCTATTTTTCGAAGTAGCACTTAGCCTACCAGCTGTCATATGTTGTCGATGTTCTCCTACCCAAAAAGCAACTATAGTAAAATCAATGAAGAAATATAGTACAAAAAGGACATTATCAATTGGTGATGGAGGAAATGATGTTGCTATGATCCAAGAAGCTAATGTTGGCGTAGGAATAGTAGGAAAAGAAGGAAAACAAGCAAGCTTAGCAGCGGATTATTCTATTACTAAGTTTATGCATCTGAAATTATTAGTTTTATGGTTCGGAAGACAATCGTATAAAAATACAGCGTTGATTTCGAATTTTGTTATCCATAGAGGATTGATAATATCACTAATACAAGTAAATTACATAATAATATAATAATTTACTAATAAATTTTTAGTTTATCTTCTCTGTTATCTTTTACTGCCAAGCTATACCTATCTACAACGGATTTTTAATATTGGGATACGCTACCGTTTACACTGCACTACCTGTTGTTTCCTTACTTGCTGATAGGGATACTGATATCTGGAACATTATTAAATTTCCACTTCTCTATAGAAAGCTACAAAAAGGAAGAGAACTGAACTTTAAAGAATTTCTATATTGGGTAAACAAAAGTCTATTTCAAGCTACAATAATCATGGTTGGATCATTAGTATTTTTAGATAATGTCTTTTTAAAAATAGTTACCATAACGTTTACTGCGTTAATATTGGCTGAACTTCTTAATGTATACACTCAGGTAATTTAAATATATAAAATTAGATAAAAAAATTCAATTATATAATGGCAATCTGTATATTCGGAACATTTTTAGTTTATTTACTTAGCTTGATTTTCTTTAGAAGTATTTTGGATATGTATTACCTAATTGATTTAAAAATTATTACAATTATTGTAATTCTTACTTTAACAAGTTGGCTTCCGTTTTATCTGTATACAAAGATAAGAACTAGATGTTTCCCTGAAGATTTTGAAAAGTTAGATGCTATGGTGACAGATTCAGAGCATATAATAATAAAATAATATAATTAATAATAATCTAGTATGTAAATTGTCAATTTAAATTATTACTATATAATATATTAATACAATTTAATTATAAGCGCCTTCATAATTATTTAAATATAAATTTATAATTTTAATTTTTATATTAATATGGATAAATCAACAAATCTAATGATTCCAAACTGTATAACTATCATTTTTAATCATATTTAATTTAATATAGATGAATCTATGGGAAACGAAAATAGACGTAGAAGTAAAATAGATTATTTGGATAGTTCCAATATTAATATTAACAATAACAACAATATTAACAATATTAACAATATTAATCATAATCATAAAGGCAATGAAGAAAGTGTGTTACATAAAGTAAAAAATGAAGAATCTATAAATATTAATATTCAAGGCACTATAGATAAATCAGAAAATAAGATCGATTTAGATAATATGGATATTGATGATATAGTAGAAAATAAAATTAATAAAAGTCAAAATAATAATGCAAAAGATAATGCTGATAATATTGATATTGATAACATTGATAATAATATAGAAGAACAAAATAAGGATAACGAAGAAAATATAGAGGAAAATATAGAAAGTAATCAAAACGAAAATGAAAATGATGATATCGAAGTAGAAGATGAGGATAACGAACCAAATATTGAAAATAATGAAAATGCAGAAAACACTGAAAAAATCAATGGAAACAATAAAAAAAGCGAAGACTCACCTAATAAGGATAAAAAAACACGCTTTCCACTTGCCAAAATAAAAAACATTATAAAACTTGATGATAATGTAAAATTATGTCAAAAGAATGTATACGAAATGATAGGATGCATAACGGAACATTTTTTAAAGGAACTCTCAGATAATTGTTTAAGAATACTAAAAGTAAATAAAAGAAAAACAATCAACATAGAGGATATTTGTAAATATACTTTATATCATAACTATTAACTCTTAATTATCAAATTAACTTTTAACAGCATGTGCAGTAAAAAATATCGATAAATATAACTTTATTGACTTAGCTGAAATTCTCAATACAGAACTTATTGAGGATATGAAATTAAAAGAAGAAAAAGTTGAGAAAAAGCTTAAAACTCAATTATTTGCTGAAGAAAAACAAAAAAGTATTGTAGTTAAAAAAAGTAAAAGTGTTACGAAAACACATAATGCTAATAATAGTAATAGTAATGAAAGTGAAAATAAAACAAAATCAAAAGTAAACACAAAAGTAAACACAAAAACAAAAAATAAAGATAAACAAGCAGATACAACAATGAAAATTGATTCTTTTTTTACTGCCAAATAGATAATAAGTTAATTAATAAAATATTTATTGATAAGTAAGTTAAAAGTTTAATATAGTTCTTAATTAAGTTTATTAATAATTTAAACATTATTAGTTAAAAATGTAATATAATATTATATTAATGTATTAACATAAACATAACATAAACATATGTAATCTAATTAAATTATTAAATTAATATTTGTTTTTAAGAGAATTAAAATACTCAAAGGTATAATCTATCATAAATCTTATCTGAATTATCCATTTAAATTCTTATTGATTGGGAATCTCTTACATAAATGTTATGTTTCTCTCTTCTTTCATCTTGCCATCTTTCTATTGCCATAATATTGAAGATCGAATCTCTCATATTAGGTCTTTGAGGATTTCTTTGATTAAAGAAATCAGTAGGTTTACCAGCAGGACGACCAATTTGTAAGAAGTAGAAATCAGGCATTGCTTTAAGTAGCCAATATTGTCTTCCTTTTGTAAATATATCTTTATAAAGTAGCTTATATTCTACCCATGGATCATAATTAGTACTATCAATTGGGAAATCAAAGTCATAATTAACTTCTTGTTCTTGGTGTTTAACAAATGTTGGTCTTTGGGAATAGACTAATCTCCAATATTCATATAAAGCATTTTGGTCCTCTTTATTATGAAGGATGTAGTTTGGTAATGGTTCAACAAAATCAATAACGTTAATGTTTTTAAGCTTGAATTCATGTTCTTTTTGGGCGACTTCTTCAGAGAATTCTCTTAACCTTTCGTTATATTCTTCGGAGTAATCTCCCATTCCCAATTTTGTAGTGTATTCTTTTTTTATACTTTTGAAATAAAGTCTGAGTCTCCAGTGGAATAAAAACTTTTGTAATCTTGCAGAGGTTATATTGACAGGTGACATAAATTCACGAGAATATGTTGGTAGATCTGGAGATGCATCAGCAGTCAATCTATTAGTTAAAAACTCATTGGATAGTATAGTAAAACCAAGTTTTTGTTGACCAACACTTTCTGCGGTGAAGGGTTCCATTCTTAACGGTGATGGTTTATACAATGTATTGTGTCCATTTAATAATTCTTTAAATAATTCTTGTCCATATTGATAATTAGTATACTCTCCTGTTTTTAATCCTGTTACAGAGTTAAGTAAATCATATGGACTAGAGCCCAACAACACTAAAATTTAATAAATTATATGTAAAAGTATATTTGTTATATACTTTTATCGTCTTTTTTAGGTGTAGTCAATTTAGTTCTTTCAGGGATAATTAATGGGAAATTCCAATGTCTATTCATATCTTCTTCATCTGGAATTTCAAGCCAGTGAGAAAGTTCAGGAGGAGATCTGTGGTAAGGGTTGTTATAAATGTATTGAGAAGTACTTCCTGTTAAAGTATCTTGAAGATCTGTTTCTACTCTCTATTAAATAAGGTTATTTAGTTTAGATATTTAAGGTTATTTAAGTTAAGTTAAGTTAGTATAATTACCACAAATGATAATGCATTTGTTAGTTTCTCTGGATGATAATTTGTTGCTACGTTTGTAGGTCCTAATCCTTTTTCCATTCGATATGTATGAACTTTCCATGGTCTAGATATACTTTTTTCTAAAGAGTTGTTGGAAAGGTATCGGAATGTTGATTGAATAGCAATTAGTCCTAAAGTAGTTCCTACTTTTCCCATAAAAACTGAACTCATCAGAACTTTAGAATATAGATTAACCGATAGTAATGCAAGTGAAAGTCCATTAGCAACACCAGAATACCATTTTTTGGAAGATAGATAATCCTTCATTATATCTTTTCCAACTAAGGAGTCTCCGTAATAATCATGAATTATTGATGCTTTTTTTTCTAATACTAATCTTCTTTTATCAACTGAATTAATTGCTCTGTCGAGAATGTTTTCTTCAGGGATTTTAATTATCATCCCATCATCAAGGTTAATTCTGTGTTCTCTTTCAGCAAATTGATTGATATAAAATTTATCAATTTCTTTTCTAGCTGATAACATATGAGAAGTTGTTATATCATTATGTGCTTCCATTATTATAAATTAAATTAAATACTTAATCAATGTATTATATTAATATAAAAGCAATAAATAAAGTAAATAAATAAAGTAAATTATAATTAAGTTATGCTAAGTAAATAGTTTATGTAAATAGTATAAGTAAATATAAATTAAGTTATGCTATGTAAATAGTTTAAGTTAAATTTAATCAAGTTAAATAAAATAAAAACTAAATAATAATGCAAGTAGTTACTTAATGTCCTAAGTAGATTCAATACTTTTTGCTTTTTTAATTCTATTTTAATCTCTATTGTGATGGCTTATCCTTTTTCTTATTAGTTGATAAATGTAATTCTACTAAGGATTCTCTTACTCCAAGACCATTTGATAAAACTGGATATAAACTCCAATAGTTATCTAGTGTTAAACTAGGTCCATCGAATGACTTAAATAATTTATTAATATATTCTTCTTGGTTTTCCATATCAAAGGCGTTTATTAATTCTTGATTATTTGTTTTGATAGCGACCGGAGCAAAATTTTGTGCAGTTGTTAAACTTATTAAGTTAACGTAGAATTTTGTTATATTAAACAATAATTCCTTTTTATAAGTAACTACCTTTTTCTCGTTTTCACTTAGACTAAAATTAAACAATTTTGTAATATCCTTAAAATGTCTTTTAGCTCCAGCTGTAAATTTAGTATTAGTTAAAAAGAACATAGAGATGAAAAAGTATTTTAGATCAGAAGCGTTCTCACTTTTGCTATATTTGTCATATAATTCTCGAAAGAATGATTTAACTTTATCTTTATTCTCTTCAGATGAAAAATAAACTTCTATGAAGTCGTTATCAAAATCAGTTGCTACGAGACGTTCACCAGTTATTTTTAATTTAGTTTTAATTGATTCCTGTACTTTTGATGGGTCCATTTCTCGAATTTTGATACTATTCCAAAAGTCGTTCATTTCCATTTCTATTGATGATTTAGAATTGCAGCAGGCAATACCCATTAAAAATTACTAAAATTAATTAAATTATTTTAATATTAAACTTATACAGTTATTAATAAATAATTAAGTTATTTTATATTACTTTTCAATTACATATAACCATTATTATAGTTATAATAATTAAATTAATAAAATATGCTACAATAAATAATATTTATAGGAAAACAAAAACATATAATTTAAATATTATTTACAATTTACAATAATAGTTTGATATACTATTACAATAATCATACTACACAACAAATATGATATTTATTGTTTATATAAATTAATTAAGAATATTTGGACCCAATATATCTTTTACCTTATTCATTTTATTTTTATAATCCTCTGTCTCTTTTCTTAACTTCTTTATTGTTTTTTCATATTTTTCAACTGTTGATTGATATTTATTTTTTAATGTTGTCACTTGGCCAACAAATGCAGTTTTCGTTGTTTTTATTTGACATATGTAGTTATTTTTATCTTCAAGCAATTGTTTTTTCATTATGTTTAGATTTTCAAAATAGTCCGATGCTAATGTTTCGCTTCTTCTTTTCCATAATAACATTTCAGTTCGTAGAGATTCTATATCATCATTTTGGTATCCAGAATCTTTATTTGCCGTTGATCGTATATAGTTTTCTAACTCGTTTACTTTATATCGGAGCATTTCGTTTTCTTCTTCTAAATTAGGTTGATTGTTATATTGGTTGATATTAGCTTGTTTTGTTTTATTAATCGGTAAATTATTAACTTTCTTTGATTTTGCCTTTGGAATTTTAGCGTTGTTTAAGTTATTTAAATTACTTATGTTGTTTATGTTGTTAATGTTGTTTATGTTATTCCTATCTGGTGTTTGACTTCTTCCTCTCCTAATCATATTAACATTAGTATTATTAGATTGATTTGTATGATTAGCATTGTTAGCTTGATGATGCAGGATGTTATTATTTGCGTTAATTTTAGAAACTCTTTGTGCTCTCTCGACTGAGTTAGTTCTTTTATTTTGGGGTGGATTATACCCTATTGTAGCTAGATCATTTGTCTTTTTTACCTTAGGGGTACTTGACGTTATTTTCTTTTTCTTCTTTTGAGGTTTATTTTCTATGTTATTATTATTTTCATAGTATAATTCAGGTACTCTTCCTTTTCTTCCCTCTCTGCTATCTCTACTATCTCTACCATCTCTGCTATCTCTTCCCTCTCTTCCGTCTTTCACTTCTAATTCTGAACCTTGAAGAGGGTTTAATTCATTTTCATTTAACTGTTCATTTGGTAAGTTACCATAATAGTTTACATCATTGTAGTTGTTCTCATTATCCTCATGGGTATGATGAGTAATATGGGTAGCATGCGTTTGATGTGGTTGTGTGTGATGACTTTGTTGTGTATGTTGAATAAAATTTGAGTTAGGTTTATAAATGTCATTTTCATCATTAGTATGGAACTTTCTTTTTTGATAATCATCACTTTCATTATTATGGTAATTATTATCATTTTTATTATTAATATTGTTTTTATAAAGATTATAATTATTGCTATCGTCTTGATTGTGTGTTTTGTTTTTATTAACTTTATACTTATTGTATATATTATTTTGAATATCCTTAGTATAATCCTTATTATAATCCTTAGAATAGTCTTTAGAATAATCCTTACTATATTCCTTACTATGTTCTTTAGTGTAATCTTGTCTATCTTCACGAGCTTGATATTTAATTGGTTTTGAATTAGATTCAACTAAACTAGCGTTATTTATATTATCTGGCTCATTTACACTTAGACTAATATCTACATTTACATCGAAAGCATTTTTAACATTAGGTTTATAACCGTATTCTTTATTAGAATTAATAGGATATTTATAATGAGGAGTGTCTTCAATATGTTCAACAAGAATATTATCTGTATTATTCCCTGCAATTTTTCTGTCTGTTCTATTACTCTTTTCATTTCTTTCAAGTTTATCACTATTTTTATTACCACTTTCTAAATCTTTTAACTTACTATGTAGTTGACCTATTTCTGATTGCATATGGTCCATCATTTGTTTATAATAATTCATTTCATTACCATAATTTAAACCAGCTTTAATTACTGAAGTGTTCGAACTTATAACAGAAGGGCCTCTAGGTGAAGCAAAATTAATAAGTTGACCTTCTTGTCTTGGTGAAGATATAGAATTATAAGTATTTATAATACTGTTAATTCTTCTTCCTTCTTGGTTATCATCCTAAATTTATATTTAATTCAGTAAAATAATATTAATAATAATATTTACGTTGTTATTCATTGCAGACAAAGTACTTAGCATATCATCTGAGTTAGTATTTCTATATCTTTGATTGTTTAAATTATTTATCTTTGAATTTGATTGATTTGTATTATTTTCTTGGTAATAAGATTTAATTGTTAGTTCATTAATATCATTATTATTTGAATTATAAAGAGGATTTGGTGAGTAACTTTCTTGTTTGATTGGATTTATATTGTTGTTATTAAGTTTAACTCTATTACTATTGATATTACTATTACTATTATAATCTGTATATTGAGGTTTATCATCTATATTTTGGTTTTGGTTCATTTCATAACCATTATCAAAAGTATAATTTGTCTTAGCTTCGTTTTTATGCTTTAAAAAGCTTATTTTATTATTAACATGTCTTTCATGAATATTTTGTGAATTTGACTCTTGAGTAGTTACACGATTGTAGTTATGCATAAAATTAGGAGATGTTATTGATTCGTTATCTGTATAAGTAGCCACCTTAATTTTGGGATTTATTATATTAGTATTATTTATTATTGGGTTAATTTGTTTTAAAGGTTTAATATTAGGATTAACTATCTCTTCGTATTTTTCAAATTTAGAGCCGGTTGAACCAGATCCTGAACCTCTTTCATCTTGATAAGCTCTTCCGCTGTTATATGATTTTGTTTCTTCATTTTTAAAAAGCTCTCTTTTCATTTTTTAATTAACTTTTATTTTAAATAACAAAGAATAATAATTAAGTTAATTTAATTTAATTTAAATAATTATAAAAATGAAACAAACTTCATATATATTATTTATTTTATATTATTTTAATGCATATGACTTTATTTATTTTTGTTTGGGGATTGGGGATTGGGGATTGGGGATTGGGCCCAATCCCCAATCCCCAATCCCCA
>Ga0100378_1003841_pt1 | contig 14234 bp, 20 predicted proteins | sample CryGeymeta201502_FD_81535 | JGI IMG/M metagenome (GOLD analysis project Ga0100378, IMG submission 81535) | Groundwater microbial communities from Crystal Geyser aquifers in Utah, USA - Crystal Geyser metaG 2015-02 | ecosystem: Environmental > Aquatic > Deep subsurface > Groundwater | place: USA...
AAAAACATGTCACTCATTTTTAATTATTTATATTAATATTTTCTTTTCAATATTAAAAACGTAAATAAATAAAATAAATTAAATTAATTATGTTTAAATTAGAGATAATTTAATTCATTTACTGGGGATTGGGGATTGGGGATTGGGGATTGGGGATTGGGCAATCCCCAATCCCCAATCCCCAATCCCCAATCCCCATTAATTATTAAATTATAATAAAAAATACATAACACATAATAATAATGATAATCATATTATTTAGTTTAGTTAATTTATATTATATTAATAATATTAATTTTATAGTTCAAACACTTTGATAAATAATTTATATAACTACAATAAAATAATACTATTATTGATATAAAACCATAATAACAATGATTAATGTTGCTACTCCAAGTGTTGCTACCAACATGGATATATTAAAAGTGGAAAATATATCTAAATTACCCGAAGTTGAATTTAAATTATAAGCATTTTGATTATTATAATTATAGTTATTTTGATTACTATCAATTTCATGATGTCCATATAAATTATTTGACTCTGCATATGGTTGATAATAATTATAATTATTATTAGTCTCAGTTACTTTAATTGGCGGTGATTCTTTTTTATCTTGTTGATTGTTATTTCTAATTTTATAAACTTGATTTATAAGATTTTTGTTTTCGTCACTCATTGTAATAAATTGTATTAATAAAATAAAATTATAATAATTATATATAGATAAAAACATAAAATACAAATAAATAGGTTTATTATTACCATAAATTACAATAAATGAAGTAAAATAATCAAATAAATTCAAATTATTAAAAAATTAAAAGTTGTTATACTAGTTACTTCAACTAATCTCCTTCAGACTATGCAGTTGATTCTTCAATATCAGCTACATTTTCAGTAGTATTTTCAGCTCCATGATTTTTAACAACATTCTCATTTGATTCCAATGGTTCATTGTGGTTATCATGGTTATCATAATCATGGTTATCATGCTCATGGTTATCATGATCATGGTTATCATGCTCATGGTTATTATGATTAACCTCTTCTAAATTGGTATTTGGTGAATTAACTTCTTGTACATTACTGCTGTCATCATCAGATCTTTGAGATTTTATATTATGAATGTCATTATTGTCATCATTTCTAGAATGAAGATTGTTATTATTGCTGTGATCATTATGATTTACATGAGGATCATGGGAGTCATCTTCTTTTCCAAAATTATCTAAATAATTATCTATGTTTATCTCTACGTTTTCAACTTTTGGCTGACTTAACTTACGAATTTGATCATGTTCATGTGCACCTACAACTTCGTTAACTTCATCAAGATTTATGTTAGATCTTCTCCATTCATTTGTATTTTCTTTTACTATTGGTTCTTTCTTTGATTTAGGATTTACTTTATTTTTTGTGCTTTTTGGACTAGCCTTGACTGGTTTAAAATCAAATGTTTTTTGTTTGTCGAAATGCGGATTGATTTTCGGCTATAGGAATGTTATGAATGTTAAGAATGTTATTAATTACTTTAAAAGTTAAGTCTTCTCCCATATAATATTTCTTTAACTTTCTATTGTTTTGGAAGTAAAAGTCAAAAATAATATTTTTCTTTAGCATTGGCATTTCCTAATAAGTAGTAATTAAAAATGGTTATTAATTGTTATTATTACCGAGTAAACATGATCACAAGCCATTAAAAATTCATCTCCTGTTAATGTTTCATTTTGCTCTTTAAGTTCTTTAACTAAAGGCTCTAGTAAATTTTTTAATATATCAGGAATTGCTGCTAAATCAATGTTTGCTCCATATATTTTATTCTCACCGTTTACATCTAATATCTCAAAAATTCTATTGAAGACAGCATTTTTTATTTCGTTTGTTATTTTTTCCGATTTAGCACTTATCTTCTTTTGATTTGCTTGATGTTTTATTTCTGATTCAAGTTCATGAACTTTGTGGAACTTTTTCTCTTCATAGTATTTATGTCCAGCGTATAAATCTTTAAATTTTTTATCAGGTTCATTAATGGGTTCATGGATAGGTTCAGTATTATCTTCCTGACAAAGTTTATAATATTAATAATCATTATAATAATACTTTTGAAAAATTAGGCTTTCCAGCTATTAATCTTGGAGTAAATAATCTTTGGCCTGTTTTTTCATCTATTGAAGACTCATCAATTATTCTAATAATTAAATAATATTTAAAATAAATAATTCTAACTAATACCTTGCCATTTTCTCATGCTTTACTTCCATCCAATCTTGAAGCCTGTTATAGAAATTTTCTACTTTAGGCTCTTCATTGTTTGATATTTTAGGAGTAAAAGGACATTCTAATTCTTGTTGTTCAATTATTAAATTGATTTTTTTATCTCTTAGTAATTTAGCTTCATCAAATAGTCTCATTGATAGATTTAGTTTCTCTTCTCTTGTTAATCTTCTATATAAAGTTATTTAATTAAATTACTTTTTGATTTGAGTATCATCTGGCTCCAGATAAGAACTCTCAGACTCAGCAACCGACTTTGGATTTTCATATTTATATCTTGTATTTACAATATCTTTCATGTAACTTTTTTTATTATTGATAAACGATTCATTAAAACTATTTTCATAAGTTGACTATAAAATTAATAATTATTTAATTACTTTATTATTTAGTAATATAGAATTAGCACTAATTTTAGGTGTGAACGTTTCATTTTTCATTTCTTCTTCTAAAAGTTTAGTTTTTAATTGTTCAATTTTATTGTCGTTATAATCACGTAAGGCTAACCCTTTATGAAATAATCTTTCTCCGTATGTGCAACAAGTTTCTTTAGGAACTTTTTTCTTTTTTTCTGGATATTCATCTAAATATATTATATTGTTTATATTGTTTATATTGTTTATATTGTTTATATTGTTAATTACCTATTGATAATATTTTTACATTCTTATTTAAAACATGAACTTCTTTATAATCAGAATTATTTCTATAATTTGCTTTTGCTGGTACTGAAGCCTTTTTATTTGATCTTTCAACATTAAATTTTTCGTTTTTTTCTAAATCCTTAAGGTAGTGTCTTTCTTCTTTACTTATTTTTGTCACTTTGTTAGTATTTTCTTTTGTTTTATATTTATTTATTAACTCCTCAGAGAATTTAGGTTTTTCTTCTTTGTTATAAGTGTTATTATTGACGTTGATGGATTGGGAACCGTTTAATTGTTTAGTTTTTTTAGTAGTTACTGATTTTGTAATGTAATCTATGTTATTCTTAGTAGTTTTATCATTATTATCAGTATTACATCTGTCAGCGTTTGTATTATTAGTATTAGTATTATTTGTATTTATCGTATTAATTGGGTTTGTATTTTCATTTGTTAAAGTATAGAAGTTTTCGCTGTTTTGTATTTCTGTTACCGGCTCAATTTTAGATAGCCCTGGGGCGTTTAGAAATTTGTCTGCTTTATTAACTTTAGAATTTAAAAATCTTTGCTTGTCGTCTATGTTAATATCTACATTAATAGTTTTTATATTTGTATTTTGATTCGCATTAGGTTTAGAATCTTTTTTACTTATAACATTACTATTACTGTTACTATTTTGTTTCCCATTACTTTTTTCAATTTTTACTTTTTGCTTTGAGGCATTATTAACATCATTACTTTTATTATTTTGATTGTTAGATTTTTTAAAGTTATTATTACTAATACTATTTACTTCAGCATTACCAGTTCCATTGACTGATTTTTGATCTTTCATTGTATTTATTATTTAATAAATTAAATAAAAATTATTTTAAAAAGTAAATTATGAAACAATTTATAAACAATAAAAATAAAATTTTATTAGTAACAATATAATTTTATAAATTTTTCATAATTTACTTAATTTAGTTAATTTATAAATATTATAATAAATGTTATCAATAACATTATGTGATCAATTCTTAACTAAACTAAATGATTCTAATTCCGAATACAATAATTCTGACTATTCCTTTACTTCTGTAAGTATATCCACAGAACACTCAAATAATTATAATGAAAATGGAATTATTTTTAATAAAATATCAGAACAAGTAATTGATGACATTTTTAAACAAATAAAAGAAAAAAATAAAGAATTAGAAATAGAAACAGAGAAGAATAATAAAGCTCATAGAGTAATTAACATTATATCTAAAGTAAAGTGTATTGGATGGATTTTTGCACATATATCATTATTATTAGTTTGTAGGCAAATATCATATTTTAATATAAAATAAATACTAATATAAAATTGTAAATAAATGTAGTTAAATATAATATAAGTATTTTATATGATTGTTTCATGATTATACTTTAATATTTATAATATTAACATTATAATTATTGTTTTAAAATAAAAATACTATTTGTAAATGTAGCGCTAGTTAAATTATTTATGTACAAATAAAAAATTCATGTTTAATTAAATATTTATATAATCTCATCATTTGTGACAACATAATCTAATGGATAATCATATTGATCAAATGGAATTCTATCATCTTTTAAAATATCTAAACCTATTCCAATTGATAAAAACTCACAACTAATAATATTAAATTATAATTATTTACTTTTTTTCTTTTAATGCTCTCATAGTATTATCATAATATGCAAAACCATACCCAATTCTATTTTTACTTGAATCAAAAGCTATTAAAGGAACTAAAATCAAATTTGGAGTTACGATTGGACAATCATTACTAGGTTCTTTTATATTAAACTTTCCTTTGACTGTATGCTCTTCGTCAATATATTCTCTGAAAGTCATAACTTTAGTATTTTTACACACTACCGGAAAGCAATAGCTTAATTTATAATTTTCTTCAAAGTAATCTTTTTCATTTTGATTTATTAGTAGATCTAGTATTTGCATTAGGTCAATTTCATTACTGAGAGCGTTGTAACATCCGATTTCTTTATTTTAGATTAATTATATATTTTACTTAAGCGAGAGTCTTTTATAAAATTTTGTTTAATTAATGTAAATATGTTATCACCAATTTTCTCATAGACTGTTTTAAGCTTTGTATTATCTATATTCTCCATGAAGTTTTTTCTTAGCTGTTTGTACTTGTTTCTAAGTACTTCTTTGCTTGTATTAATCATATTCGGTTTAATCTGATAAAATATAAAATTCTTTTAAATAAGTTTAAAATTCATAATGTAATAATTAAGAAATGACGTAAATAATTAATTAAATATAAAAAAATAAAAATATTTTGATTAAAATTATAAATATATCAATTTAATAATTTATTTAAATAGATATCAACAACTAATTTAAACTATCATAAACAAGCCAAATTTAGTCTATTTAATGTATATCTATCTTAAAAGATTTAAAAATTGTATTTAAGTTAAATTACGAAACTAATTTCCATATTCTGCAATTGTATCATTTATGCTCTTAACCCAAACACCTGCTTCATCTATATCAGTCTAACGAATTTATAAATAAATCATTACTCTAAATGTAAAACTTCTTGATGGAGTATCAAGTTCAAACTTTTCTTTAGAAACAAAAACTGCTTTACATGCTTTTGAAAGATATATTGAGCCCTATAATTAAAAATAATATATTCCTTTATTATATTTGTTGTTGGATCAATATATTCTAATTTTGGATCTGAATAAAGAACAATCTTTCGAGTATTATAATAAATATAAGGAGACTTTTTGCCTACTGTACCTTCTTTTATTTTTATTTGAGGATTTTTATAGTGTTTATTAGGACTTGAGTCTTTTGGGATATTTGTAATTTTTACAGAAATTGGATAGTTAGCTAAAGTCTCCTTTGACTTTTTGGTAAATGGAGGTTCAATTGTATTTAATATATTAAAATTTACACCTTTAAAAAATCTGTGTGATTTTAATGCCTTAAAGTTATTTGATTCTATAAATTTATTAGTGATATAAGTAAGTAAGATATTCATTAAATATTATTAGTTAATTATATATTCTACCTGATGTACAAGAACCAAGTCGTTGTTCATGATCGACTATTAATAATTTCTTTACTAAGTCGGCTGCGTCGTCTGGAAAGTCCTAATTTTAATAAGTAATAAGATTTATATAATTACCTTTGGAAAACTAAAATCTTGATCTTTAATCTTTTTAAATATATTAAATTCAGATTTGTCTTTAAACGGAGAAGTCCCTGCAAACATTTTATAAATTATGCATCCTATTTATATTTAGATTAATTTTATATGAATGAGTAATCATTATTTCTTATATTGCAATATTAGTAATATTAGTATTATTACCTAACGACCATAAGTCTGCACTACCAGTCACAACTCCTCCAGACAACATTTCAGGAGACACATACTCTGCCGTTCCAACAAAAGTATCTCTTTTTGAGTTTGACTTCCTAGTAAGTTTATTAATATCCTGATTATCATTTTCATCTATAATTTCTTTAGTTTTTTCAACAAACTTCATTATTGTTTTATCAAATATCTTTCCGTCTATTTTTGCTGTTCCAAAGTCAATCTATAAATAATCTCAATCATATACTATTTTAAGATGCATGTATTCATCTAACATTATATTTTCGGGCTAAATTAGTATTATTAGTATTAATATTTTTTATTTACTTTAAAATCACGATGATAAACATTAGAGTTGTGCAAATATTCTAATGCGTTTACTATTTGAGCAATATAAAATTGAATTGTTTCATAATGTAAAGGAGCTATTCAAATGATATATTGATATAAAGTTAAATTAATATAAATTACAATTTTTTATGATATAATCCGAAAAATCTCCATTTGAGCAATATTCTAACACTATATTTATCTTATTTGGGTCATCAAATATTCCAATTATTTTAATTATATTTTTGTGATGTAGTCTACCAAGTAACTCATTTTCTAAATAAACTTGATAAACTTTATTTTCCTTTTCTATAAAAGCTTTGTCTATAACTTTTATTGCAACAATTTCATCATTCTTTTTGTATTTTGCTTTAACAACACGAGCGTATGCTCCTTTTCCTAATACACATAATATATCGAAATCTTCCTTAGTAAAGGTATTCTTTGTATTAAAAGGGAGGTAGTTAAAGTTGTATTTTTTTGATTTACTTAGCTGAATTTCGGCAAAGTAATCATCTTCTTCTTCGTCCTCTTCTTGTTTATCCTCTTCAGTCATCTTTGTTATATTTTATAATTAACATTACTTTGTTTGGATCTTCATCATTTACATTTTTATTTTTATCATTGTTGTTTTGTATGTCTGAATTGTTTTTTAAATTTGTATTAATTTCAACTTCTTCTTCGATTTTTTTGGAATTATTTGTTTTATCTGAATTATCAAATTTGTTTGATTTGGATTTATCAGTTTTGTCTAATATATCTAATTTTATTAAAGTTTCTTTTAAATTATTTTCGTTGTCAATTTTTTCTTTCATCATTTTTATTAATATAATATGTTAAATTTTAATATACTATAATTGATTAAATAATATGCTAAAGTAATCCTTAAAATATATACACTAAATAATTAATAAATCTATAGATAAAATAACATACATAATATAATCAATAATCAATATAATAATCTAACACCAATATATTAATTTAAAAAGCAAATTAGTTATAAAATATTATTATTAAATTTAATTAATCAATAAACAATAATTAAAATAATACAATATGAAAACTGAAAGTTCAATAAAAGGAACACATTGTCTTTACACAACAAGTAGAGGTTCAATTGTTAAAGACTTTTTTACTACCGTAAGGGAAAACCAAAAAGAAGAAAGTAATCAAGGTATCCCACCTGCAAGTTATAATAAATACGGATTTGTAGTTTGTTTAGAAAATGGTTATATTTCAGATGGTAACAAGCGCCTCGAGAGAGTTCTTCCGGAAGTTGACCTATCCCTCAATCAAAATGGAGGCTTTTCAGTTTCTTTATGGTTTATCAATAGGCCAAGTCCAGGTGGAGTTCATAGGTTCATTTTTAAAAAGGGAGGAGGAATTGATGAATTAACACCAAGTGTTGGCTTTTTACCTAATGGAGAAAATATATTTATTAAAATTATATCGTCTAAACATAAAATAGAAACATTATTTTCATCAAAAGTTATAGAACCTAACAGAATGTATAATGTTGTTACAACTTTTGCAATTGACCACCAGAATGGTCTTACAGATATTTCGTTATATATTGATGGTTTACTTGATTCGGAGGTAATTTAAACAAATTTAAACAATTATAGATATCAGTACCTGGAGAACCTGTACACAATCAAGGAAATCTTTTAGTGGGAAAAGTTGATAATCTAAATCATGGTTTTGTTGGAATGGTTGCTGATATAGTTTTAATTCCAAGAGTTATGAATAATATTGAGGTAAATTAAACATACATTAAACATTCAATAAAACTTATATATTACATATATAAATAAAACAACTAATAATTAAATTAGATTAATCAAATTTACAAAGCATCATTATTAAACTTATCCAATTTCCAACAAGTAAGATCTGCTGATTTATACGAACGTAAATTCGAACACGATTATCTAATACAAAAATATTCTGAATATGCTGAAACCCCTGTAGAAATTCTAGAAAATTTAGACCTTACAAATGAAGAATTGTATGATATAGTCAAAAAATATGATACAACAATGCAAACAGAAGAAATTCAAAAAGAAATAATGATCGCTAATGAAATGGATAGAATAACAGAAAATTTACGTCATTACTTAGGAGAAAGTGAAAGTGAACTAAGCTTAAATATAAAAAAATTAACAACAAATGCTAAATTTGTTTTTTCAACATTATGTCTTGCTTGCGAAATGCAAGAGTCAATTTCAATTGATAGAATTCTAAATATATTTAATGTTTTAGGAGAAACATTACATATCAAAATAACCAAAGATATACTTAAAAATTTAGGGAAAATATTTGGGGCATATAGTAATAATATGATAACACTAAATCAATTCTTCAAAAACTTAAGAATTCATATGAAAAGATTATTTCCTGATTTCTTTAATCCAATCTCTAAGGAAACTTTTGATAATATAGAGATGCATGAAAATTTATTGTTAAATTCTCAGACATTTAAGAACTTTATTGATGAAGATGAAGAAAGGGATTTAGCTTATACTTCATTTACTATCAAGTCAATGTATTCACGGGCAAAAAGTGGTCGTCCAATGACAGCTAAAATTAATCAACATGACGATCAGTATAATAATTTAGATGATATTCCTGAGTCAAAAGGAGATTTAATTGATAAAAATGGATTACTCGATAAAGGTAATAAAGGTAAAACTCTTCAAAAAAATACAAGTAAAGATAGTAAGACCGCAACAAAAGAAGACAATTTAAAAAATACAACTAAAGATCTAAGCACAGGCGAAGTTAATGTAAATAACGATAATGAAAATCTTCACACAGATGGAAATCAAAATAGATCAATGTCTGATAAGAAAACTTCAGAAAGAGAAAATTTAAATACAAAAGAACTCGGAGGTAGCCCAGATAAACGTGGCTTGAATGACTCTGACAATAATGTTAATTTTAATAGTCAAGAAATAAGACAAGGCACTGCAATTTTAAGTGATAGTGATAAGTTACCAGATGAAATAAGAAATGATCAATACACAGATGAAAAACAAACAGAGGAAAAGTTGATTCAACAAACAGAAGATACAGTATATTATTTAAATTTATCTTAGATCAACTATGATATAATTGCCAAATATGCAGATGATTGGAATTCAGGTCAGTTTGAAATAGTCATTAATCATTGTTATAATTGTCATGAACATAAAAAGACAACGAGACATCTTGAATATGTAAGAGATAATATTAATATATAGACTTTTGTTGATAAATTTAACGAAATGGGTAATACTTTACAATTAGTATTTCCTAATTTAAGAATTGTTGGAAACGAAGATAAACTAGAATATTTAGGTTGTTTTGATGTATATATTAATGGAGTCGGACCATTATTAGATAATGATGGTAGATATTATTTATTTAGAAAAAAAAATGAGAATAGATTCCCAACAACAGAAGAAATTGCTGATAAATTAGTTGCATTAAGTATGTTATACGGATCTTCTACAAATATAGCCCAAGCTCAGAATCAATATAAGTTAGTATTTAATGAAAGTACATATCAAAGACAAAGAAATCAAGATAAGCATGAATATCCAGCTTGCTTAACTGATGGAGGAGAGAAGGAGAAAAAATCCAAATTTGAAGAAGGACCAGTATGATTATTAATAAATCATTATAATAAATTATTATAACAAATTATTTATTTAACAGCCTCAAATTGATAATGAGAGAACCAAATTTTATTGCACTAACCCTTGTTGTGGACAAATCTTCACTATTGCTTCAAACAAAAATAACTCTTGTAGATATCATAAAGGAGTTTGGCAATTTGGATCTTATAATGTATATTAACTAAATTTAATATTTTCTTAAATTAATATAGGGATACTGGCCAGAAGCTTGGACTTGCTGTGAGCAAGAATGGAGTAGCGAAGGATGTTGTACGGGAAAACATGCTGGAATTTTAAACGAAAATAGAACTTTTCTTTGTATTAATGTAGGAGAGAAAAATCCAACAACTGGAAAACCTGACTCAGGTTGCGGTCGTCATTTTGGTGGACATTCGAAACCATCGGAATGCAAAGTTCATTCAGGTAAGCTTTATCATATATTAAAATATATATTAAATATTATTCATTTATATTAATAGGACATATTGGTAAAAATAATAAATGGACTTGTTGTGAAGTTGATGCTAAGAAAAAAGAGGGTTGTTCAGTTGGAACCCACAAAAGCGCCGAATGGCCTGATGAACTAGCTAAACTTAATTATTATCCAAAAGCAGTTAATAATCCTGGAATAAAAGAAGAAGAAAGAAAAGTTAATATAGGAACCTTAATTGCTCATTCTGACTTCTTTAAAGATATAGTTAATTATGAAAAGCCTTATGAAAAATTAATGAAAGCAAAAGAGCATAAAGCTATAGAAGATAAACTAATTGAAGAACCAAGGTATAATTATTTTAATAATATTAAGATATTGCCTAAACTGGGGTTGTGTTAATAATAAATTCAAAGAGGTTGACAATAAAATTGGTGCCTGTCATTGTCATATTGGAGTTTGGGATCATGGAAGCACAGGAACAAAGATGACACAGTTTGTTAAAGAATTTGGATTAGGACCAAAAGAAAGAAAAAATTTAAGCAAAGTTACTGTTATGTGGGAACCTCATTGGACCTGTTGTCGAGGTGAATGGGCAACTCCAGGTAAATTTAAACAACTAATCTAATAAAATTAATATAATAATAAAGGTTGCACACCAAAAAAACATAGAGGGCCATTACTTCAAGATGCTGATAAAGTTAGAAAATATAAATGGCCTGAAGATGTCAGAGCCAAACTTTACTTCCCTAAAATAGTTAGCGATAAATGGAAAAAACAATTAGAAAAGTTTACTTATGACCCAAAGTTAGTTAAAAAAATATGTGATAAATGGTTTTCAGGAAAGGTAATTAAGCATATTTTATAATTATTAACTAATAACTTTACTAATAATTTTATTAGAGAACAATAGATGAATTACCTGAACTATGTGATCAATTGAGATTATACCTTTTAGTTGTTTCAGATAATCTTAGTTATCAATTAAAATTCCAAGATATTGCTAGCCAATCAAATTCTGTTGCATACTTCCTAGAATCAAAGACAACTGTAAATCCAAATAAATTTTTTGACTATTGGTTTTTAGATTATGAAAAGATTATGTCTAAAGTATTAGGAAACTAAATAATCAGACTAGATATTTTTATTAAATTATTAATCAACTATATTAACTAATTGAATTTAATTACTATTTAAATTATTAAATGTTAAAACCATATACTCATACTCAATTTATTTTTATTATTAAATAATTAAATTATTCAATTATATATGAAATTATTTAGGAAAATCTACTCAAAATTATTTAGTTCAAATACAAACATTACCTCAACAATAAACGTTAAAAATTCAAACAATATTACACAAGATCACCAAAACGACTTTACTCAACCTCCTATATTTAAAATTATTCTAAATGACGATATAAACGTTGCTAAAAAGCAAGTAAAATGGAGAGTAAGAAATATGGGCCAATTAGAATTAGAAGTTTTATTATTAAAATGGTATGATAAAAATGAAAGTAAACTAAGCTTAGAAGATTTAAAAGAATTTACAAAAGAAGTATTAGAATTAGAAATTCCAGAATTAAATAAGTATTTATTACAACATCAACCTTTGCCTAAAAATTCAAAATATTTAGATGAATTAATAAACTTTCATTATAGATTATAAAATTGTATTTATTGTTATAACAAAAATTAAAATTGTATTAACTCGTAATAAAATAGTTATAATTTAATTAAATTTAATGAATTTTATTACTTTTATTTCTTTATTAATATTTATCTGTAATATTCATTAGTTTGAGTTCTGAATTGCTCGAAGCTCCAGTTTCCTTTAAATGATTTCTCTACTTCGTCGAATACTAAATTATTATTACTATCCTTTTCTAAATAAGAGTATTTAATATTATTTCCGGCTTTACAATCTCTGTAGTAAATAACTTTGAAACATTTTTCTAAACAATCTAGTGCTTGTTTTCTAGTGAAAACTTGTCCTGGCTTTGGTAATTCAGGTTCAATTATAGGAGAACAGAAATAGGCTCCAAATCCAGTAACGAAGTAGTCACTTTGTAATTTAGTTCCAAACTGATCAACTGAAAATAAAACTGTGTTACCATTCCAGTCTAATCCTCCAACAACATTGGAAATCATATATGGATCCATCTTATTTCTCTTATAGTAACAGATAGTACTTAAGTAATTACTAATTTCTGAAGGTCCTAGATATGATTGTGAGTTTAAATCGTCTTTTAAAGTTTCTTCAGCGAGAATTCTAGTAACTTCTTGAAAATCACTATACTCTCCACTACATCCTAAAAGAGTGTTGTGATTTACACGAGTAATCCTATCAGAGATGTTCTGATATTTGGCTAGTCCTCCGTAATTTAATCTAGTATCAGTTCCAATAAGAACTCCACCAGTATATTTGATTCCTATAACAGTATTTCCAGTATACATTGGTTGTGTTGTATGTTGTTTGGGTTCATCGTAAAACATTTATAATATAATTAATATAAAAATTAATTTTAATAGTTTACTTTTAAATATATTGTAGCTTTTTTTAAATACTGAAATTAAATAAGTTAAATTAAGTTAAATTTGGGGATTGGGGATTGGGGATTGGGGATTGGGCCCAATCCCCAATCCCCAATCCCCAGTTTTATTAATTTAGATTAACTTATATTAATTTAGTAAAGTATAATTATAATGATAATGTTTTTATGAATTATTATAATTATATTATTATAATATATACCTGCTTTAAATAGTAAGTTATTCTTGAGAATATGTTCGTATTTTAAAAATACTGCGAGTTTTTCGGCGGCTTCTTCAGAATTTTGTAATAAAACCATAATTTTATTAAGCGTTTTAATATGAGTTGCAATAAAATGATTTTCTATTGTTGATCTCTTCTGTCTTTGAATAATTTTAATAAAATCTATATAAAAAATAAATAAATTCAATAAGTAAGTTAAATAATTATATAAAAATTGATATATGATATCAATATAATACTTACTCGGAAAAAGATTTTCATAAAACTTTTCCATTAACGCTTTATTATTTGTGTTTTTTCTTAATAAATAAGAAGTTCTTGTTATTTTCTCTAATTTTTGACTTATATTTGATTTATTTGATTTATTAGATTTTTCTGTGTTCGTTCTTCTTTCTCTTTCTGTCTTTTCAGGAATTATATCATTTAAATAGTTAATTCTTGTTGATAATGGTTGCATTAATAAATTTTCATTCCTTAGATTTTTATCACTTTTGTGGACAATCCTTGTTTTTTCATTTCTTTTTATATAAGGAAGTTTGAAATCTAAAGTTGTTAGTATTTTTGATGTTTTAGTATTGTGAGGCTTTATTTTTTTGGATTCTTTCTTTTCAAGAATTATTTCTTTGATTTCATTTTCCATTATTAAATTATAAATTATAAAGTTAATTAGATTATTTAATTCTAAAGTTTATAAATTAAATTTATTTAGACTGTATAAATAATTTAAAATAAA
>Ga0100378_1003843_pt1 | contig 14231 bp, 12 predicted proteins | sample CryGeymeta201502_FD_81535 | JGI IMG/M metagenome (GOLD analysis project Ga0100378, IMG submission 81535) | Groundwater microbial communities from Crystal Geyser aquifers in Utah, USA - Crystal Geyser metaG 2015-02 | ecosystem: Environmental > Aquatic > Deep subsurface > Groundwater | place: USA...
ATTTATAAAATAAAATATAACAAAAGTTCAATATTAATTTTATGATATTATATAAATTAATTTAATATGATATTACTTATAAGGTGATTTATATGATAGTTTATTAACTAAAATATATTATGATATATTAGGACTATAATCACTTATTACTATGTATATTAAAAAAATTATGTATAGTTAATTAAAGATAATTCCCTATATTTCTTTAATATTTAATATAGTCTTTAATTTATTATATAAATAAAATAAGAACATTAATGTAATAAAATGTTAGGAAATAAAGATACAAACAAAATTAGAAATTGTAAATTAGCTTTTGAATGTCCTCTCCTTTGGGAAAATTTAAAAGAAACACCTGATAAAAGTGTTCGTTTTTGTGATAAATGTAAAGAAAACGTAGTTCATGTTAAAAACAATGATGAATTGGAAAAATGTACTTCTAAATGTGTTATGTTTGAAGTTGATATTGAAGATATCTCACCAGCTCCGATAATTCCTCAACAGGAAAAAGAAGAAGAAATAACAAGACCGAAATCACCTAAAGTTATGGTGAGAAAAATGGGAAAGAGAAAAAGATAAATAATCAATTAGCAATGGTTAAGAGTTTTAAATAATATGATAATATAATTCTATCTTAATTACTTTTACTTTTACATTAAATTAAATTAATACTTTAACTTTAATTTCACAATTTAGTATACTTATTAAATTAAACAATAAATAATATTATACTTATCACATTGGTATAATTAGTTTAGGAAGAGTTTATATATGGATGTGATGTGTGTTAAATGAGGTTATTAGATTATTAAACAATTATTCAAATTTGAAATTACAGTTAATTTTTGCCTAAATGTTACTTATTTACTTATTATACTATTGTATTATTATAATCTAAATTATATTATAATATTATAAATATAAAGTAATAACTATGAATACTAAAAATAATTAATAAATAAATAAAAATGTACATTAATACAGAACCAAATAGTAAAACATTTAAAAAAGAAATAAGCTCAAACTCTCCTAATTCCAATCAGGCTAAACTATCAAGCATGATAGCTGAACAAGTAAAAAATCCATTCTGGGTTCCAAACGAAAATAACGATTTATTCATACTAAAAGAAATGCTGGATGATGAAAAGGCTATTAACAAAGCAAAAAAGAGTGATCAACCATATACATACAGCCAAGCAAGCGAAGAATTGATAAACATACGTAAGTACAGAATGGAAAACAAACACAAAAACAGAGAAAGTCTAAAAACAAAAGCAAAGTCTACAATAAATTTATTAGAAAAGTTCCGTAAAAAAACAGAGCAAACTCCTGAAGAGCGTATTAATGGCTCCAAGCAGTTTAGTAATTTGTCTTCAAAAATAAAGATGTTAACTCAATCAGGAAGTGTTAGGGACTTTATATCTACAACTAAAGATATAATATTGGCAAAATATCATTTAGAAATTAAGAATGAACGATTAAAAAGAGTTAAAGAAGTGATGGATAATGAGCTGGAAGCAGTAAATGATAATGTAGAATCAATGCAAAAATCTAAGAAAATCTTTATTAACGACTTCAAAAATAATTTTGAAAGTTACATTAAATTACTAAGAGATAAACGTGAACATGAAAAAGTTATATTAATAAAATTAATGAATATAAAAGCAGACAAAGAAGCAAAAATTAAAATAGAAGAAAACAAAATTAATAAAATAAAAGAAGAGAGACTAGATAAATATGGAGATTTCAAGAATTTTATTTATTGTGTGAAGAATCAGACATTATTTGAACCGGATGAGTTTCTTCAGGAAAGTGAGGCTTTGATGCATTTTGGAAATTATAATATCGAGAAAAGATTAGAAACTATAGAAGATCCAGTGTTTTTAACAACAAAGAACCAGACTGAGCCTAATTATAAAATGCCTAAGATTACAAAGTCGTTTTTAATAACATCGAAGAAATCTTTTGTAATGTCTTATCCTAGTAGGCAGCCAAGTATTATTATGGACCAACCAGAGAAGAAATATGTTCACGAATTGGATTTACCTTTTAAGGATACTAAAGAATTTCTAACTGAGTTCGGAAATATAGAAAATGATAATGTTAATTACGTATTAACATATAATGCTAACCTGCTCAAAATTATCAAACTCGACCAAGAAATACTTAAATTCCAAAAACAAGCCGAAAAGAAAATACAACTCGAACAAAAGGAATATGATAACTTATCAACATCTCATAAGGATATATACTTAAAAAACGAAAAATTAAAAGCAGAAAAGCTATCAATAGAAAAATCAATAAATTTAACAACCCACCAAACAATAAAAACTAGAAACTTTGTTAGTAAATTCTCTAAAACATACATATATAAAAATATGCTTCCTTCTAAAGTTAAGTTACTTTATGATAAATGCAGAGACTTTATATTAAATCTCGATAAAAGCGAAATAGTAGTTATACAAAAGATTAAAAGTCTTCCTAATCCTCTCGAGTGCAAAAATACTGTATTAGAATACTTAAGACTTATTGAGATCTCGTTAGATTTCCTTAATTCTAAATATAAATATCTTAAAGTTACTAAATCAATCGAATTAGAAGATAAGGAGGATAACTTAGTTTCACATCGTAAAATTAATAAAGCACGAGAGCAAATAAGAGAGAAAGAAGAAAAGCAAGAAAGGAATAAGGAACTCATATTTGAAAAATATGCAAAGGTATACCCAGTTCAAAAAAGAAAAGTAATGATAAAGTCGAGACCAATATTAAAAAAGCCTAAAGCTAAAAAGAAGTTAGTAAATGAAGATAAGAATAATATAGAGGACTTACTTGGGATAGAGAATGATTCTGATAAGGAGGATACTGTTTTAAACACTGTAAATTAATTTATATGAGGATTATAAGGTTTACTGAAGGATGTCATGTCTTGGTTTAGTTATCTTGTTTATTTATTTATCTTGATTATCTCTTTAAACTTACTTATATGCTAAGAATTAATCATAATTTTTATTTACTAATAATAATTTATTAATAATAATAATAATAATAACAATAACCTTAACAATTTGTTATTTAATTAAACAATTGTAAATTATAGTTACTATTAAAATATAAAATTAATTAATTATTAGACTTAAAAGTTACAATTTAATAACAATAAAAATAAATTAAATATGTCAACATCTTCATATACAATGTCTTCGAAAGAAAAATATAATGAAATATACAAAAAAATAAATTCTTTAAGTAAAAGTGCATCACTTTCAAGCATTCCTACTAAACAACAGCTACAGCAGCAAAGTTCATTTAATAAAATACCTCAAAATATTCAACTATCTATAAATGGTGCTAAGATTATTAATAAAAATAAAAAGGATAAGTTAGTTAATTTATTAGTATTAAAATACATAAAAAAGTTAGAATTAGAATCCGAGAATGAAGACGTAAGATTAAAGTTAAAAACTGAGATTTCAAAAATAATACAAAAAGAAAAATTAAATGAGGAAGATTTAAAGAATCTTGAAACAAAACTAATTTCAAAGTTTAAAAATCCACGGTCTGTTTCTTGCTTTAACATGAATGAAAACAATCCTAATAATAACATTAATAATAGTTACAATAATCAATCTATTCTATATGAAAACAATGAAAACAAACAGAATGAAAACAATAACAACATTAATAATACTAAACTTCCTCCAATAAATAAAACAAATAAAAATAAACATATAATGTCAGAAGAGGATGAAGAAGAATTTATTAATTATAGTGACTTTTTAAAAAGTCAAAAAAATCAAGCCCCTCGCAAATATTTTGGATCCGATGAATGGGCAGCTGTAATAAAATATGGCAAACTTAAATACGAACAAGAAGAACTAAACAAAAAGAAGAAATTAAATGAGAAATTAAAAAATTATAAAAACGACCTAAAGATACAAATACAAAAGAATCAAATTCAAAATAAAAAAGGATTTCAAAATAAAAGTCTAGAACTAAACGAAGTAATGAAAGATGTTGAGTTATTTAATAAGCTTGAAAAAGAAAAAGAAGACGAAAGAAAAAGACAACGTCTCATCACAAAGAATATACTTACTAAACAATTAATAGATGAACAAAAAAGAAAAAAAATAAATTCAATAGAAGAATTAAAAAAAGATAAAGAGTATATAGACGAGCAGCTTATGCTGGATGAGCAGGACCGTAGAGATAAAATCATAAAGAAAGAAAATGCATTTAATGCATATCAAGTAATCATTAAAGAAAATGAAGAAAGAAAGTTAATCACAATGGAACAAAATAAAAAAGAAAGAGAACGCGATATTAAAGCAATTGAAGATTATTCGAAAGAATTAGATAGATTAGAAAATCTAAGGAAAGATTACTTCAAAAGAAATTCTGTTAAAATGGGCAATTTCGGAGGAATGATGGTCGAACAAGTTATTAATGTAAATAAAGAAAAAAGAGCAAAAGAAGATGCTACAACAGAAAAATATTTCAACGAAAGAGAAGAAATGCTACAATTACGTGAAGATAATCATAAAAAGAATGTAATAATTCAAAAGAAGACTATGCGAGGGTTTCTCAACAAACAAATTGAAGCTAAAAAGAAAGACGACGATATCGAAAAAATAGCTAATGAAAAACAGTTAGACCTATACAAAGCAGACTTAGAGAACTTTGAAAATCAAGAAAGAGAAAGAAATAGAAAAGTATTTAATATACATATATTATATACTATCATATGCTATTTATTATTTATTTAGATACGAGAAAATAATTTAAGAAATACAGACTACCTTTTAAAGCAAATAGAGGAAAAGAAAAGAAAGAATCCTAATGTAATGAATGATAATGATTATTTACTGAACAAGAATACTATTGAGTCATTAATAAATGAAGAGGGAATATTAGATTAAAAAGTTTAATAATACTAGGTAAGTAAAATAGCATAACTATTATTGACATAGCAAAAAGCAAATATTGAATTGAATAAGAAATAGAAAATAGGTTAATGCACTTTAAATATAATAAGCTGGATTATGGTTCTTTTCCGTAATATTAATATTTATAAACTTAATATTCGTTAATTTTAAAATAGTTACTTAATTACTTAGTTACTTATTGATTAAATCGATTTATAAATATAAAAATAATTAAATTATAATATTAACTACATTCTTAAAATTATCATAAATTTTAAATATGATATATTAATACATATAAAAGTTACATAAATTAAATAATTAATTAGCTTTATTAGCCTTTTTATACTTATAAATACTATGAGATATTTTATAAATAAATTATAAAATATAAATGTTTCCTGGTAGCAGTCCAGAGGATCTATTCCTTACCCCAATTGATTCTTTTTACAAAAATTATCATTCTGAAGAAGAAAATGATATTCTCCTATCAAGCGATGAAGATAAATTAAATGATTTATTTCGGGACTATTATATTAATGATGAAGATGAACTTAGCTACAATAAAAAATTTTCGTTAAAAGTTTTAAGTGATTCTACAATTGATACTAAGCATGATAAAGTTTCAGAAAAATCTTCAGGCTCTTATAGTTTTGATAGTGCTGAGTTATTAAAAGAAGACGAAAAGGTTAAGCTATCGAAGCTTCTGAAAAGTGACTGGAGAAGTAGAATTCATACTATAAAGAGTAATTTGTTAGGCGCTTTACAGTATACGATTAACATTTTTAATTACAAGAACAATAATAGCAACACAAGCAATAATAGCAGTATAATATTGTATTCAAATGGGTTTTTTAATCAGAAAAGTAATGATAATTATGATAATTTAATTAATTCAAAGAATTCTCCAGCGAAAATGAAAAATTGTTACAAAAACAAGAAGTATCCTCAAGTAATTACCAAACATTTATTTAATTCGCAGAATTCTTATAATTCGTTTAATTATTAAACTGTTTATTTGATCTATGTATAGGAAGGTGGAGCTATGTAGATAAAGTATATAAATTTTGTATAATTAATTTTATTTTAAGTAATAATAATTAAATTTTTATTTATGAACAATTTTTTCTCTTAATATTTATTTATTAATAGAAACTATTAAACTATTTTATAATATCTATATTAAAACTATAACTAATTTCATTTATCATTAAACCAATTTTATTCATCTTACTATAATGAATCACTTACACTTAAAATAATTCTATTAAAAATACTAAATATAACAAATATCCCACCAATAATCGCACATATGTGAGTTAAAGTATGAGATAACAACTTTTGTTTAAGAGTAATCTGCATAGTAACTGGAGATATATCATAATTTATCATTACAATTGGCATATCATCAGATTCTTTATCAAACACCCTTGATCTAAAATTTAATGAATATTCATAAGCTAGAAATTGTTCATTTGTATATTCATCTACAAATAAATGCGGAATTAATTTTATAAAGTAATCATAATAGGTTTTATTAGTATCAGCTTTAAAATTTGGTAAATTTATATATTTTCTATTGAAACTGAAGGACTCTATACCAAACTTATTTTTAATTACCTCATTTGATTTCATATCTCCAAAATTTAATAGCGACACATGGTGATTCAATCTTAATTTCTTGAATGTAGACCTATGTTGATATTTTATACTTTCAAATGCCTCTCTATAATTATGATATGAAATATGAATATCCCCTGGAACTTTATTTATTAATACATGTCCATTAACAAGGCATCCCTCACCTTGCTCCAGTCTCTCAACTGTTAAAGTAGGATTTAAAGGATTTACTTTTGATTTACCAGTATTAATTGTGTTCCCTGTATTATCTATTCGAGTTTTAGCAATTGTATCTCCAATATCAATTCGATGATTACCTATAAGGTCTTCTTGATCTACAGATAATATATCACACGTTGTACTAAAGAAGTGAAATGATAAATTAACAGGGATTTTAGATGTTTGATCTGGATCATGATATAAAATTGAATCTTCTTTTAATGTAATGGAGTAATATGAAAATATTTCTTTGATAATAAGATAAAACATCAAACTAATTGCTGTCATTGATAAAATTGATCCAAGTAGCGTAGGTTTTGATACATTATCTACTGAAAGCTTTTGAAAAAAATCAAGGCTTTTAAACATGATTGTTTATTTAATATAATTAATAATTATAAAATTTAATTAATTATATTAATTGTAAAATTAATTGTATGAATAATACTAAAATATATTGAAAATGTTATTAATGTTATTACTTAATGTTTAATTATTATTAACTGTTTTATAATTTTAAAAAGTTAAAAATTAAATTAAACCAAAACTATTAGATTTATCCATGAAATATGAAGGAAATCTACGCAAGTAATAATTCAATATCCTTATTCAAATACTGAGCTAAGAATTCTAAATTAATAATAACTAACAAAAACTTCTCAAGATTTTGAACTTGATTTCTAATAAATGATATTTTGTCTTTCCAATATGTAGTTAAAATGCCTAAAATATTATAAATAAAATAATTTTAATTAATATACCTTTATCACTCAAGTCCTTCTCTTCATTCTTTACCATTTCCTTATAAATCTCCATCTGAGTCAACTTATCTTTAAATGCTAATATAACTTTATTATAATTAGTTAATAGTTGTATAACATTTGAATTATAGTTATCACAAACTTTAGAATCCTTAATATTATTATACTTATGACCTTTCTTGACTAAACTTTGAATAATATCTAAATAGAGAAAATTATAATTTTTCATTAATTGATCAAATTTATTGATAAATTCAATAACAGTTTTATCAGATATTAAATCCATGCCTGCTTTATTGATTAATTTTGAAATCTCTAATAATTTTATTTCTTTCTCGTTTAGTGTTTGGGAAATAAATTTGATTCTTTCATCTAGTTTATAAATATCTTCGTCGTTTTTGAAATCAGAAAAGTTTGCAAATTCGCTTAAGGTATTACTAGTTAATGAAAAGTCATTTTCTAATACAACAAAGTTAAACGTCAAAGAAAATTGCTTAGAAAACGTTTTGATAATATATTTAAACATATTAGTATCAATAAGTTTGTCTTGTGACCCTAAGAAGATTATAATACGTAAAAATTCTTTTTTAAAACTATCTGAGTTAGTCTTAAGGGTTATACTTTTGTTAGGTCCAGAAATACTAATATTATTGTTGTTGTTTGCATTTACATTTGCATTTACATTTGAAATACTTTTATTATAAAAATCATTTAAAATTTGTGAAAGAATAGGCAAAAAGTCAGACTTATTATTCGTTGATGCCTTTTTAAGAAGACTAACTCTTAGATTAGCAAAATTAGCAATATTTTCATTTTCATAGTTTTTACCAAAGGAAAACACCTGAAAGTTATTATAAATTTGATTTGATTTCTCAATGATATTACTATTACTAGTATTAATATTATTACTATTGTTAGTATTTTTTGACCCTTGTTTATTCATATTATAGAAATTTTCTATTATAAGTGTAATTTCTGTTGCGATATACCTATTCGCGTTGTAGTTTTCTATCTGACTAGCAAATTTATTCCCGTCGTTTATTTTCCAATTACAACTCTTATAAAGAAAATTCTTAGTATTTACAAGTAGTAACATATTGTTATTGAATTCTTTGATATTTTGGGTTGTTTCTTCAGTTATCTGAGCTAAGCTAAAGTTTTCTAAAAAATTCTTGATGACTGTTATTTCGTATAGATCTGTTATTAAACTAAATTTATTTGATTGTGTTCTTGATGGTAGGACTTCGGACATTATTTAATTGTAAATTTATATTAAAATTATATAAAGTTTATAAGATAAATATGAATTGTAATATGTTATATATAATAATTTAAACTATATTAATTAATTTATTTTCTTGTATTGAAGTTGAAGTTTATTTGAAGAATTTTTTAATATTTGGTTCAGGAGAATAGACAGGACTTATCAAATTTGAATTGGCAGAATTTGACATATTTGTAATGTTAGTTATTGATTTTTTGTTAAAATTAATTTCATTTTTGTATAAATAATCCAAATTATTGTTGTTTCCTAAATTTATTTTGGAAAAATTAATTATATTATATGAGGTGAATAATAATTACCTATATTATGTAATTTAATATTATTATCTCCTGCTTTTGATATTTTAGCTTTTTTATTTTCCTCCAATTCGGTTAAAACATCTTCTAATACTAATTCAATTCTTGAACTTTCTCGATTTAGCATACTTATAGTTGTAATTATTAAATTTTAATTTAAATTATAATAACAATATAAACAACATAATAATAATTAATATTAATATTTTTATTAAATTAATTTAAGTAAATTTTATAACTACAATTAATGAGTGATAATATTGACGCTATATTACACGAAGCACCAGATCAGGACATAAACGTAAAAATCGAATATATATTTGGATTACGACAAGACTTATATCAAAATATATATGCTATTGATGCAGATTTTATTCTATACGCCGCAGCAAACTATATAATTATTTATAATCACACATTAAAATCTCATCGTAAAGCCCAGCAGTTTATTCCAGGGAGTCTACACTCCAACGGAATCAAAGCTTTAACATTCGCAAAATATAGTAAAAATTATGTATTCTATGTTGAAGACCTTAATCCAAAATGGAAAGTCACAGCCTATTCTTTAATTAATATATCTCCTTATTATAACTGTCCAACTAAATTAATGGATTATATATTTGAAGATAATATGAAGATTACTGAAATCTATTGTATTGCAGCAAGCTCTCAAGAAACCGGATCATTAATATGTGTACCAGTCAAAACTGATATTTTTAGTATAGTTATGTGGAGATGGGAGTCAGAGACATTACGGGAAATGAATACTACTGCTGTTATATTACCTAAACAAGAATTTAGTTTTCTTAATGTAAAATTCTCGCAAGATTATACTAAAATGGACTATTTTGTTTTATATACTGATGAATTTTTTAGTTACTTTTCGTTTAATAATGGATCTTTAGCTAAACATTTTGAATTTATTGATGAAGAAAAGAAATATGGTAATGGTAAGATTTTAGACGCTGAATGGCTTCCTGATGGAAAATGGGCTATTTTAACAAATACTGATTTAGTAATTTTTAACTTAGATAAGAAGACTGTTGTATCGACGATTGACTTAGAAAGGAAAAATTGTAAAATAACTGGAATACAAAGTTTTTATGATGCTTTAATACTTACTGGTACAAATAAGAGGCTTGAATACTGGGAGAATAAACAAGAATGGGAAAGAGTCTTCTGTACGAATTTTGAAGGCTATTCCGATTTTAATTTTAAATGTATGAGCTACTCATCTTCAGAAGATCAATCTATTATTGCGACTACTAATAAAAATGATGTGTTTACTATAAGCTTCGAGAAATATCTTAACTATGATGACTCTAGATTAAATAAAGAAAGTAGTAATGAAGACGAAATAAAGAAACAAATAGAGAAACGTGATAAAAATTCATTAAAAGCTTTATTACCGTCATTCCACACAGGTTCTATTGACGCATTAGATATTTGTATTAATAAACCGTATATAATAACTGGTTCTAAAGATCAAAGTTTAAGAATATATAACTACTTAGAGAAGAAATTACATTTATCAAAACAGTTTCAAGAAGATATATTATCAGTAGCTTTTCATCCGTCGGGTAATTATGCTATAATATCAAATGAAGAAAGACTTCGACCTCTTCATATATTTTATGATGTAATAGAGAATATGACACAAAATGGAATTCCTTCTAAGAAGTCTAAAGATATTCGATTCTCACATGGTGGACATCTGTTTTCATTTGAAGCAGGTAACAGAGTTGAAATATGGAATTTCTTAACATTGCAGCTACATCAAAGTTTAAAGTTTGTATTTAGTACTAGTAAAGTAAGTAATTAATGTTGTTTAAGTAATTAATATTGTTTAAAGTTATATATTTATTTATAAAATTAACTTTTAGATTAATAGCGTATTTTGGAGAGAAGACGACAAAATGCTTGGAGTATGTGCGCATGAATGTATTTATGATTGGAAGATATCTTATGAAAATCAACCACAAAATAGGTTACACGCAAAGAATTTTAACTTTCTTACTGCAAGCTTTGTGAAGAAAACAAACAATTTTATATCAATCTCTGATGATAATCTACTTAGACTCTTTACAGAAGATGATAATGTCGCAGGTCAAAACGAAATCGAAAAGGATATCGTATTAAAAGAATGTAAATTACTTAAATTTTCTCGTCATTTCATATCCGCCTGTAAAAAGAAAAAGAATTCAGGAAGTTTAACTTCTAATACAAATATTGTTAATGAAAAGAATTTAAATGCTAATATAAATGTAACAGGCCCAATAACAGGAACATCCGCATTAAGAATCTACCGTGGTATGCAAACTAACAACTATAATTTTGAAGAAATTACTGGACATCTAGGTGAGACAACAAGATTAAGAACAAATATCCAAGAAAATTTAATATTTACTTCAGGCACAGACGGCTGCGTAATAATATATTCTGCATATGGGGGTACTGATATTTCTGACGAAGACAAAGAATTAAACGCAGAAAAAACAATGCTAAGCAAATATACAGAGATTGTAAGTATTAAAAAAACAATGCTTGCTGAAAAACTAAACGAGAATGATACTATACCACAAAAGCAAGAAGAAGTACTTAAGAAATTTAGATCGAGAATACAAGACGATAAAGAATTCCTACATAAAGAAAATGACTCATTAAAAAATAAACTAAGTTCAATGAAGCAGCACGAACAGAAAATAACATCACAGAAGCAATTTGAGTTAGATCAATTAAATTTAGATTATAATCATACAATCGAAACAGAAAAAACACAATTTGCCCAAGATTTAGAAAATACTAAGAACTTAAACCAAATTGAGCTTTCGGAAAAACAACGTTTAATTGAAAAAGGAAGAGATGATTTAAAACAACAAAGAGATGATAATAATGACAAAGTACAAAACGTAATTAGAATTTCTGAAGATAATATAAGACGTATAAGAGAAGTAAATGATGCTGAGGTTTATAAGTCAGAGAAGTTAAAAAAGGATTTACAAGACTTTATTGATAAGTTAAATGTTGAAAAGGAACTTGATGACCAGACTATGGATTGGTTAAATAGCAGAATTTTAGATGTGTTGACGAGTAATATTCAAGAGTTGAAAAATGGAATTGAAGATATGAAGAATCAAAATGGGAATCAGTTAAAAAAGTTAAGAGATACAATTTCACAAAAAAATCAAGATTCAGATAATTTAGAACGAGAACTAAAAAGCTTAGAAGAAGAAAAGACAAAAGGCGAAAACGCAAAAATCGAACTTCTTAAATCAAAAGCTGTAATAAATTAAATTAATAATAATTTAAACATTAATATTTTTAGAAAAACGAAGGAGAACTAACAAAAATACAATCAAGTATACAAGAAGTTGAGAAATTAATCATTGGCAACAAGAAAAAGAATCAATATTTAGACAAATGCAAATACGTACTCGACTATAAAATAAAAGAACTTCGAAGAGAAATGGGACCAATTGAAAAAACGATCGAAGAATTAAAAGCACACACAAAAGAATTGGATATGGTAATTTAACATAATAAACTAAATAAACTTAATAAACCTTACTTCACTTTCCTTACGTTTCAACATAACTTTCCTTTAATACTTTTCTAATGTTGCAACATAACTATTCAATACTTTTCCTTATATTTTCCTTTAATATTTTCCTAATACCTTTCTTTAATACTTTCATTTTCTTTAATACTCTCTTAACTCTAATCTCTTAACAACCCAATTTAGAAACTCAAAAAATTCAATCGCGAACATGACCTCATCGACAAAAAGCTCGTCGACTTCAAAGACCTCCAACAAAACATGATCAAACTAGAAAATCAGCTACGCAAAGAAAGATCCGACATACAACATTTTAAAAATATAATCTTTAACATGATAGCTAAAATTGACGATTCTGATTTTATCATAGATCAATTTAAAATACTTAAAGATAGATATTTAGTAAATTATAGTCCAGAAACAATTGATAAAGAATTAGAGGCTGAATTTATTAACCAAGAAGATAATATGAATAAGAAAATATTTGATATATCACGCTCCTGTGTTTTAGTTAGCCATAAACAAAACAAAGAAATGAAGAAAAACAGAGAGTCTAACTTCTTTTTAATTAGTCAGATAGAAAAGTTGTCGATGGATACACAGAGAGAAAGAGAAAGACTTGTTGAAATGGTATGTTTTTAATATAAAATTTATTTTAGGCTGCGGATACTACACATGAAAAGGCTATGGCCGCGATATTTGCACAAAAAAGTTTGAAAAAGCATATGGAGAAGGAGTTTGAAAGTATAGAACAGGAAATTGAGTATTTCACTGAGTTGATAGAACAAAAGCAAAGGAAGTTGAGAATGATACAAGGAAAAGAATCTGTTGTTATACTACCAGGAATTCTTAAAAACTTAAATGAAGGTAATAGTGAAATAATAAAGTGATATTAACATAAAATTTACTTCAAAATTTTATATATAATATTATTATTTAACATTAAATATGATTAGTTTATTTAAAACATGTTAAATAAAAATTAAAAGCAAATAATTTAAAATTAATTATTAAATATAAATAAAAATTTAAAAGTTATATAAGAGTTATAAATACCAAAAAGCAATTTTTATAGCTATTATTATATGAAAGAAACTATTTAAACTTATTATTAGACTTTAAATTAAATTTATTCATAAAAAAGATGTATTTATGCAACCTTTTACTTTTTTTTAGCAATTGGCTTGGCTGTTCCTGGCTTAGCTGTTGATGTTGCTCCTTTTGTTTTTTCTAACTGACTTTTTAATCCCTCAATCATAGTTTTCATATGTTCAATTGCAGATTTTAATAAACTTATTTCGACATCTTTTTTCTTATCTAACTCTTCTAACCTTTTAAGTCTTTCTTCATATGGTTTAATATGTTCTTTAAAAAATTCTTCAAGGTCGCTCATTTATGTTAATAAATAAATTTATAAATCTAATTAATGTACAAGTAATATTATTTTATAATATAAATTTTAATTAATTATATTTATAGTAATAAAAGTATGTTATTATTACAACATCATTATTTGGGGATTGGGGATTGGGGATTGGGGATTGGGCCCAATCCCCAATCCCCAATCCCCAA
>Ga0100378_1003851_pt1 | contig 14217 bp, 12 predicted proteins | sample CryGeymeta201502_FD_81535 | JGI IMG/M metagenome (GOLD analysis project Ga0100378, IMG submission 81535) | Groundwater microbial communities from Crystal Geyser aquifers in Utah, USA - Crystal Geyser metaG 2015-02 | ecosystem: Environmental > Aquatic > Deep subsurface > Groundwater | place: USA...
GTCTTTAAATTAGATTTTGTATTGTAATTATAATTTGAAATGTATGAACTTTCTTCAGAGAGCGATTTTTTAGTTTCAATAAATGATATTGAAGGAATGATTAATTCTTTAGTTTTAGTCTGTTTAAGTTGATGATTGGAGGGTTTAGGATGGTTAGTAGGATTAATTTCTTTATGATCAATAACTTTAATTTCTTTAGTTTCTACTTTTCTTTCAAGAGGAACTATAACTAAATTAGTGTTAAAATTATTAGTTTATTTAATTGGTTTAATTGTAAATATTTATAAGTATTCTTAATATTTTTTATTGAACTATTTCTAATTAGTTATAAAAAAATAATATAAGTTACTTGGTTGTTTATCATTTGTATTATTGTCTTTAGAAGCTTTGCTTTCTTTAGTAGCTTTGATGTCTTTACTATCCTTGTTATCTTTAACATCCTCGTTATCTTTATTATCTTCAACATCCTTACTATCTTTATTATCTTTAACATCCTTAATATCTTTAATATCCTTGACATCTTTAACATCCTTGTTATCTTTAGCATCCTTGTTATCCTTAACATCCTTGGAATCCTTTGTATTATCAACCATCTTTTCAAATATCTTCTCTACTTTTGTACTTTTCTTTTTTTCTCTTATTCTCATAAATTTGGGTATATCCTCTTTCATATAGGCACCAATAAACTTCTTACTACTTTCATTATCATATTGAAGATCATTGTTCAAGCTCTTACATAATTTAAATGATTGCTTCAATTGTTTAAATTGCTCTTCGTTGTCACTTATATCTTTATTTATATACCAGAACTCATTATTTTTCTTATCTAAATTATTTAATTGTTATATTAAGTATAAACTTTAATAAACTATACTTTATATTCTTTATATAAACTTACTTGTATAGAATAAAAACTTATCAACTTTATAGTTTTCTAAAATTTTCTTGTTAAGTACTGTAATTAACCAATTCTGATTTGATTTTCTAGCATTGAAGACATAAATAGGTGAGTTTGTATTTTTATCATGATATGCTTGTGATAATCCACATGAAGAATCTAACTTACCCTCAAAAGCATTAATCAAAATCACAATCAAAAAGACTAATATAAAACTCTTCATTTTAATTATTATTACTTAGTATTAAATAATTAATAAATCATATTATATTTGTATTAAATTATTATTAATTTTATATATTATTAGTATGCAAAATACTAAAGATGAGGATTTCAAAACACTTTTTAATGTAGAATATTTAAAAGAAGGTGATAATATTAATTTCCCAAAACAAGGTGAAAGAGTATCTGTTCACTATACAGGAAAATTTACTAACGGGAAAAAATTTGATTCGAGCATTGATAGAAGAGAACCTTTCCTGTTTAATGTAGGAAATGGTGAGGTTATACAATGTTGGGATAAAGTTGTATCAAGAATGAGTATTGGAGAAAAAATCAAAGTTTTATGTCCTTCACAATTAGCTTATGGATCGAGAGGTGCTGGTAGAGCAATTCCACCTAATACAGATATTGGATTTGAAATTGAATTATTAGGAATAAAGAATAGAAACCCAAAAATATAATTATACAACAACATCAAAATTACAAAACTCAATATTACATTCGAATAACAAATAATAACTCTTTCTTAACTTACTTAACTATTTATATATAATTATATCAATGAATTTACAAAAAAAACTTTTAAACAAAATTAACTAGTAATATATTTAGAAATATATGTATTAGTATATGTATTATATGATTGAAATTATAATATAATATTTTATTAACTATTCATGCATTCATGCATTCATGTAAAATAATTATTTATTTAATGACGTAATAGTCGAAATATTCAATTTAAATTACAATAACAGTAATTAGTAATTAGTAATAATGTTAGTAAGTAAAGAAGAGATAAATTTTAGACTTAGCCTACTCGGAATAAGTCAGTCAATTTTCAGTAATGAGCAAAGTGTATATGTCATCAAACAAGATAATCTCAAAAAGAATTTCTCAGAATCAGCAATAACAAAATTTACCTCTTCACAGATTTTAGCAAAAGAACGTCGCTACTCAAGTATATGTCTTGGCGAAACCAAAAACGAAGAAGATATCAACAACAATGAAAATAGCGATGATAAAGATAAATATTCAATAATTTCCAGTGGAGAATTAGACCAAGAGGACATATACTTTTTGAATTCAGACAAAAATATTTACGAAAATACATTTATTGAATGTCCTTCTGCTCAGGTACAAGTTAGCGTTTGCAAGGAAACCAAGTCAGATCAAGAAAAATCTAGTAAGGCTAGTAATTACTGCCAACTAGAAAAGCTTCAAAAAATTGTTTCAGAGATGAATTCAAGCACAAAAGAAAAAATAATTGTAAAAGCTTACAAAAGTAAAATGAAATCAAAATTTTCCCGGATTTACGAAACAAACTCTAATTTAAATGCAGAGAAGACAAAATACAAAATCTTCCACAAGTGCAAGTTCCCGAACTGCTCCCGGACCTTCGCAAGCTCAGGCTGGTTAAAGTCGCACTTTGCTGAACATTTAGAAGAGTTAGCAAAAAATAAATTTAATGAAGATTTTGAAAAACTTTTGAGGTCCTCCTGAAGTTCAATAAATGATGTTAAATAAAACAAGTTATAATATAATTTAAATTATGAAAATTTAATTAAAAATAATTAAGTTATTTAAATAATGTTTATTACTTCAAATTTACGTTTTATAATTTTTATATTATATTTTTATGTTATTTTCATTTATTGAGTTATTTATAATTTTTTTTACATTTATTTATATATTTATATATATTTATAACTGAATTTATATTTATATATTTATATTTTTATTCATTTATGATAAATGTAATTGATTAATGTAATTGATTATTGTTTATTATTAAGTCTTAGTGTAGTGTAGTGTAATTAGATAGATAGAAAAATTAGTATGAAAACAAGAGACCTTAGAAATTAAGAAGAGTTACAATATAACATTATAATATAATACAATATTACATTATAATATACCTAGTTAATTTTATGTATTATCAATTACTAAATTCAAATTTATTATAATCAATATTATAATTAATAATATAAATATGCAAGATGGCGAAGAATATTTCGAAAAAGCAAAAGTTACTACGTTTGCTATTTCAAACAGAGAAGAACTTGAAGTAAAACCATTAGAAAATCCAATAGTAAGATCACTAAGATTTTTGAATTATCTTAATGAAAGTGATAACACTAAAGAAGAAAGCAAATCAAATCAAAATAAACTTTCGGACATAAAGCTTGTTAAAATTAATAAGAATCTTGTTGGTTCGTTAGAAAGGGTTAATTTAATGATAGAATATTTAAGGAATATAACAACACCGTTAAGATATAGAGAAGAACAGTTTAAATTATCTACTTCTCACTTAGGACCAAACAGAGCGCCAATCAACTTACAATCAAACGAACAAGACCCTACAAACGGACAAATAGTAATGCAAGACACCAACTTAATATTCGAGCAACCAAATGAGTCTCTTAACACTAAAAAGATTAATTTTTACAAAAAGAAACATTATTTAATGAAAGCAAGAGAATTATTAAAAAATAAAAATATTCAAAAGAGAGAAAATACACGTTCCAACCATTTAATATTTAAAGAGATTCAAAAGATAAAAAGTTTAGGCTTTAAAATTAACTTTACAACAGAACACCACGATTATAACTTAAATAATTTAAATAATAAAGAAAGTAATGAAGGCAATAATAATGATATTTTAGCAGGTGGTATCAAACTAACTGCACTTTATGATAAGTTTTCTAAGTATGCATGTTTGTTTTCTAGTGAGAAGGCATATAATGAAAAAATGTCTTTGGTTGTAGAATACGACAAGAGTAAGGACAAAGATAGAATAAAGGATAAAAATGATAATAATAACTCATATCTTCAATATATAGAACCTGACACAAACATAAACATGCAAAAACTAAATTCTATCATGAGTCACGGAGCTTTATCAATAAAAAGTAACTACTTCCACAATTACAATAAAGAATTTGAAATAAGTGTTGAAATTACTTATGGAGAAGACACAAAGGATACTATTTGCTTTGGTCCAACTGATATGAGAAATATAATAAGAAACTTTCTTGTTAAGGATGCTGATCTATATTTTGGAAAGATTGAATGTGAGCAGTATTTAAAAGAGCTTTCTTTTTTCTATTATCATAGTATTGTTTATTTCTTTTTCAAGATTTGCAAAATAGAAATTAACGCTGTTAACTCCTTTTTTGATTCTAATATATTCCAGTTTAATGATATTACATTTAATATTTCTCAAATTGGAAATAATGAGTATTCTATCTCACTTAACTCGTATGATTTTCTTCAAATTACAATAAAACTAAAGAAGAAAAGTGAAATTAAAGAAAGTTCAAGTATTAACTCTCAAAAGAAAGAATTTATGGATTTTATTTTCCCTCATATACACAATGACCGAGATTTAAAAGAAGAAAAAATAGTCGAAGGACAAGTCACCGCTATGTTTATTAAACGAGACTCTAGATTAACTAATACTGCAAACGGTGTTAAGAAGTTTTATAAAAAATATATAGAAAAGTTCTTTTGTAATGTAATAGAAAAGATGAAATATTCAAATAATATCAAAAACTTCATGAAAAATGTAAAAAATAATGAAAATAAGTTAGTAAAAAATCCAAAATTGATAGAAAATTATTTTAGTAATATCGACGATTTAGAAGACTTTGATTTTGATCTTTTGTTTGAGAATAATTTAAATTTAAATTCGAATTTTAATATGGCAGAATCCAAAAAGAATTTTCTAAACTCAACATTGATCTTATCAAACTTAATGCAATTACAAAGATTTATATTAAGAAAAATAGCTGTTGTTTCAGTCAATAAAAAGATAGAAAGTTTCGAAAACTTCGATTGTTCAAATTCATTAATCTTATGTAATAATCAAAGTTTAGTTTATGAGCATACATATAATTTAGATAGAGTTTTTAATCATGCTAATGACCAGATAATAGTGAAGAATTTGCAATTTAGTTTAATATTTTGTAATGATAAAATTCGTATTGAATTTTTAGAAGAATTCATAACAAAGCTTTATTTTTGCGAAAACGGAACATTTACAGAAAAAACGTTTGATTTTATGAATTTCAATTACTTGTTGAAGCATCTAAATAATTATTTGAATACAGCTTAGTTTTATGCATACATTTATACTTCAACTTAACTAGATATAATAAAACATAACTAAACATAATTAATTAACAATAAAAATAAACATATTATTTATATAATTAAACTAATAATATATTATGTTATTACTTTATTAATATTTATTTTTTAAGAGAAGTATTAACTAGCTAGCTTATTTACTAAATTTGTCTTTAATTTTGTCGAATAGAGGAGGACTTTGTTTATATGTAGTATCTCTAATATATCCTAAAAAGCTAACAAATAAGTCTGCATTTTTATTTCCTTGTTGATATTTAGTCTTGTTAAATGTTTCATTTTGTCTTTCACTTTTAGCTGGAGTCCATACATGTGTTTTTTGTAAAGCTCTCATACTATTTTCTCTAAGAATTTTGATTTTATCAAGCATTTGTCCTTCGAATTTCTTGGTAGGCTTATTGTATACAATATCAGTATCTTGTTTAACAACTGGTAAATCTTTAGCTCTCATATCAACTGTTGCTCCATTTAAATTTAAAGCATTTGCTTCTGCTTTTGATACATTTTTTGATGAAATTTGTGCGAAGACAAGTGGTTGCTTCTTTTTTTGTAGTTTAACTTTAGGTTTTAAATTGTTTTGAGGTTTTTTTAATTGTGGAACAGGTTTCTTTTCTTCTACTGCGGCATCATCATCGTCAAGATCATCTTTTTCAGACATGTCTTCTTCAACTGTTTCAGAAGATGTTCCGTTTAGTTCTGCTTCAAGTTGACTTTCAAGTGAGTTTTTTTTGTTATAGTTTCTGTTTTCGAACTCACTGTCGAATTCTGACATCATTGTGTTAGAGTACTTCTCACCCATCTGTAAGAATGCTGAAGGGCCAACAGTATCAATACCAGCTTTACCCATAATAGCTATAATTTAATAAATATTAGTTATAATCTTAATAACTTACTTAAAATATAGTTATCAGAGAAGTCAAAGCCAAATTGATGATATACACAATCTTTTAAAGTACCCCAGAATTTCTTATAACCTAGAGCAACTAATCTTATCATCATTTCTATTTCATCAACATAATGTTTAAGACAGTAATCCTTTTTGGTCATAAATAGATCAGGAGAGTATTGCATTAAAATTTTGCAGTCGGTGAAGATGGCGGCTTTTCCAGCGTCGATAATCATATTTTTGAATATTTGATACTCAGCTGATTTACAATTTCCACTTATTCTAGCATCAGTAACTAGTTTTGAAAGTTTTTCTGAAAATTGGATTTTTCTAAGACTTGTCCATATAGTTTTTAATAAACTCTTTATTTTAGGAGTACATTTTTCTTTTTTGTCTTCAATTTCTTTTTTTTTAAAGCTATTAGGAACACAAAGTAAATTATTTTCGTCATCACCTATAAATTATTTATATTATATTACTTGGCATAACAATGCAGCAATCTAGTGGAGGTGGTGAGCTTAGTGAGTCACTCCATCCGTCTTTTAACTTTTTTAATTCGGTTGCCTTTCTTAAACTATAAACACCGGAGTTTCTAAGTCCGAGAAGTTTGATGTCCATTAAGAAATCTTTTTTCTTATTGTCTGTTGTTAATAAAATTGCGTCTGATCTTAAACTTGCAAATACAGGGGTTGGTTTCTTTGCAACATAACTAATAAAGTGTCCTTTTGTAATTTCAATTCCAGCTTTGGAGTCATAACGGGTAGTAGCTTCTAATAAGTGATATCTAGCAACAGTTCTTGAAAGAAAATTTTTAAATGATAATAGTTCTTTTACTTGTCTTGGATCAGTAGTACATAAAACAGCTATTTTTTCTGATACTTTAGCAAAAGACTTGTCAATAAATGAAAAAGCAATACATTTATCGTCAGCATTTGCAATTTTTGCTTTAATAATATTATAAGGTTCTGATCTTCCTATTAATGGTAAATCTTTAGCTTGACACATTCTTGTTCCAAATTTACCACATTCTAATAAAACATGTCTAAAAGGAATTAGTCTTTCAATATTTGATTCATTCATCTCAGGGTTTAAATTTGGAATTTCATTTTCAGCGATATTTTCTTGGGGTAAACTTGCTTTGTAGAATACAATCTTGTCTCTGAACACAAAAATATTTTTATAATTGATATTCGACTCCATTTTATGTGGTTCTCCTCTTGTATCGCTTGATGAAATGTATCCGTAGAATTTCTTTTTAAGTAAACAACCTAATGATTGATCACAGTCAAATGTGTAAACTGAACTAATTATGCTAAGGATAAAAACTAGCATTAGTAATTTATAAGTAAACTTCATCTTCATAAGCGTCATTTATTTAAATAATTATAATAATACAGAAAATTTTATTATATAATAATATAATAATAGTAAAAGTAAGTAAAGTAATAATAAATTTAGTTAATTAATAGTTAATAAGAAGAATAATAAGTTAATAAGTTTAATTTAATTTAACTTAGTTTAATATTTTAAATTATTTTATTTTTAAATAATAAAAAAAACTAATAACTAGTAAATAGAAACGAATAAAGACTATGTTCTATACAGATTCTTTGGCTGATTTATCGTCATCGTCATCATCGCTGTCATTTTCATCGATATGCTTTACATCATCAATTATATTAGTAGTATTATTATTAAAATTATTAATAATATTATTAAGGTTTTCATGCTTGAGATCTTTATTGTCAGTATTATTGTCTTTGATATCTTTATTAATGTTTTCTTGTGTTTCTTTGTTTTCATCATTGTTTTCAACTTGTTTAGTTTCAGTATTCTCTTCTTGCTTTTTGACAGTTTTTTCAATGTTTTCGGTGATTTTAATATTTTTTTCTTGTGTATTAATTTCAATTTCTTCTTCGCCTCCTTCTTGTTTAATATCTTGTTTACTGTCCACTACACTTTGATTACCTTCTTTCTTAATAACTACACCTTCATCTACAACACCATTAACATCATTAATAACTAAGTCTCCATCATCTAATTTACTTATATCCAAGTCTTCTACTTTGTCAATTACTTTATCTTGTTCTTTACCAATCTCTTTCTTTTCTTTACTCATTATACTCATATCCTTCTCATTCTTCTCTTTACCCATACCAGTACCTTGATTCTTCTCTTTATCATCTCTATAAGTACTTATATCCTTAATATCACCACTATCTTCCTTAATCTCCTTATTATCCTTATTATAAAAGCAAGTAAACCAACTAAATACTCCATCACTAGTTGTAGTAATAAATTTATTATTATCATCTGGGAAGTAATATAGTCCACTCACTCCTAAGTTATAACCAATATCAAAAGTATTAAATAGTTTTCCTTTGTCTACGCTCCATACTCTTAGTGTGTTGTCTATACCTCCTGAAATTAGTAAATTCTTATCACATCTGTATAGATATAGAACAGAGATTACTTCCCCTATATGACCTGTTAAAGTATAAAGTGATTTGTTATTATTGTAATTAAGTCGAAAGATTTTTAATGTTGAGTCCTTGCTTGCAGTAACGATTGTCTTTTGTTCATAACGTTTGCAGTATGCTATGCAATTTACTGCGTCAGTATGTTCGCTTAGAGTTTCAATGCATTTTCGTGTGTTAAGGTTCCAGATTTTGATTGTACTATCATAGCCACTACTTACAATATAATTAGCCTCACCATTATCATAATTATTCCCAAGATCAAAAAGCCTACTTACTCCACTATCATGACTTGAAAGAGTAAAAATCGTATCAGCTCTTTCATAATTCCAAACTCTTAGGTTTTTATCTAACCCTCCACTTATTATTATACCCTTTTTATGGAATATTATACAGGTAATAGAGTCTACATGACCAAAAAGTATATTTATACAATTGAAAGAGTTATCTTCAGCATTCCATATCTTTATTGTTGTGTCGACCGACCCAGAGATGAGTACGGACTTTGCAGAATCGTTAATGAATAGTAAACAAGTAACAGGAGCTTTATGAGCTTTTATAATGGTAACATTTTTGTTATTGTCAAAGTTTTGAACAAAAATTTGGTTTCCAGAACCTATTGCTAAGTATCTGTTGAGACGGTAGAATAGTTTTTCGATACAGAGTATAGGATGTTTATTTAGTTGATTTTTAGTATTTAAATTATAATCTCTTCGATTTATAAACTTATATCTCTCTAAGAAAGTTGCGATTTTTATCAATTTACCAATTTCTGTTATGGAGGTTTTATTACTTTCGAATGATTCTTTAATTAGTTTATGATCTTTTGCAATATCTCCATTCTTAGTATTCAATACATTTACTTCTGCTTGCATTTTTTCAAGCTTATCAAACAAACTATCCACAAGAGGACCTGTATTCGCTATCTTTTCCTTATTTGCTGCACCACCATCTGTAATTTTAGATTGAATTTTTTTTATTTTCTCATTAACTGCCTTAATTTGATCTTTTTTAAGCTGCTTTCCCATATATATTAGAAGTTCTTCCTTTTCTCCTTCTTTTAAGTTAGGATACGTTATTGTAAAGAATTGAACTTTAATAGGAGGACTGTAATCAATAAACTTAATTTTAGACATGATATAGAAGAGAATTTGGAATTTCTGTAGGTCGAATGTTTTATTATCAAATATGTATTCATCAAAGCAAGTGAAGAAGTTTTTGAAGCCGACAGTGTAGTTTTCACTATCGAACATCGATATTATTTTCGTAATCAATCCATAATAAATATCATCTAAGTCTTTCAACACTTCCTCAAAAATCTTTAATCTAGCTGTACTTTCAATCTCTATTTTTGGTGGATTATATTCATTAATAATTTCTAATAATATATATGGAAAGCTAGTTATACTAATAGTTTCTTCTAAAAAGTCTTTAATTTGTTCTAAGATTGACTGATCCCTGAAAGCTTTTGCTATTTTGGAAAGTTCGATAATATACCTAAGATCGAAGTCAATTTTATATATATTATCATAAGAGTTTCTAAGATCAAAGTAACGTCCTAAGATATCCATTAGATATATACTTGTTTTGTGACTGACTTCATAAGCGCATTCATCAACCTCATACTCGTTTAATTTTTTTTGTGGTATAAATTTTGCATTTTTTGTTGTTTTCATACGCTTATTCCTTCTCGCTGGAGAAATAATTTCAGAGGCACTTTCTGGATATACTGGATAAAAACTTTCAATACTTTGAGGAATATTCATATTTGATATTTCATTTTTTGATATTGCAAATATATCATAAGTTGAATGTGGGTTACTAGCAAGTTCTACCTTTTGTAAATCTTTTTTTGATTTTGTTAGATAAGAATTACTTGGTTTCAAATAATTATCACCATCTGTTAAAGTTACTTTCTTTATAAATTTAGAGCTTGGTTTTTTTGGACTGTCTTTTTTATCAGATTGTTTAATAGTAACACTTTTAGCATTAGTAGGTTTCCGTTCAGCAGGTTTAAGTAATGTCGTATTATTTGCTGTTTTCGGAATACTTGTACCACTTAATTCTGCTATATTAATTTTAAAAGAAGGTGGTTTATTGTTTTTTCTAGTTTTTGAAATGTCTATTGATTTCGAATTTCTAATAAAGTCATCGTCGAAACGATCGTCGACATTTAATTTCATCATTATAATAGAATAATTATTTTTACAATTTAATTAATAAGCTTTAATGTTATTTTATATTAGTTAATATTTTATTTTTGTAATTGTTTGTTATTCAATAAATAATTTATTTAATAATAATATTAATATTAAAAATATTAATAAGGATTTTAGTTATTTGATTACTAATATTACTAATATATTTAATTACCTTTAAGCTTTTAATATACTTTATTATAAATTTTATTTAATAAATGTTTAACAATTTCTTTAATACTTTTAATTGTTGCACTAATAATGATAATGATTCTAAAATTGATCAGGAAGAACAAGAAAAAGAAGAATTAAAGATGAAAGAAATTAATAATGAAGTTTATGTAAGAAGAAAGATACCTCCGCATCATAAATCTAATTCTGGAACAATCACTAATATAAAAATTATGTATTCTGATAATACTAATTCGACTATTGACAACAATAACGACAATAACGATAGTGATGATAAAGATAGTCATTATTATTCTACTAATAAAGAATATGGTAAAATATTAATCGAGGATAAATATATTCGTAATGATGAAAAAGATTTCTTAACATTTGTAAAACTAATACTAAAATAATATACAAAATTATTTAATTAAACTCTCATAATGCAAATATACAGCAATTATCCAGCAATTATACAACAAATATTAACAATTATTTAACATTTTTAGTCAAAAAATGGAATTCTAAGTTTTATCAAATATTTAGATCAACTTAAAGATTTTGATATTGTTTATGATAAGAATAATTTTAAATTAGAAAATCGAAGTGGAGTAAGTTTAGTTAATAATCAAATGAATACTAGAATGAAACTATTTTTCCATTTTATTTATTTACTAACTTTTTGATATAATAACATACTAATATTCATAGGGAAGTTTGATTACAAATAAATTTGATCTTTCTAAGCAAACTTTTACTGCTAAGACTTCGGACTTTGGAAACAAAGTTAATTTAAAAACTCTAAGAGATCTAGTAATTACTTTACTTATTTAATTTTAACAACTATTACCATTAAATCACTGTTATATAATTTACTTATTCTTTTACTTATGTCTACTTAAATCCAATTAACATTCATATACTAAATTAGATTTTTGACTTTTCATTACGTAAACAATGGGACACAACTGTTAAAGATATTCGAGTCTTAGAAGGAACCGAAGAAGTATATTTATGCCAAAATATGATTAATTCTCCAATCTTCTTTATATCTGAACGAGATACAGTTGATAAGCGAATGGAATTTATTCACGAAGATGTTTTTTATAACTTTACAACTTCAATAGAGGAAGGAGTAACTACTATAAAGTTTTTAATCATAATCATAATTATAATTTAATAATATTAAAGATCATTCCACATGAGAAAGGAGTTGTTAGATGCAAGTATTTTATTTGTGCTAATATAATTAAGATCGTTGATGATAATGTAATCTTTAATGTGTATACTCAGTATGATGGTAAAGTAAGTAGAATACTGATATTATTTAACTCTAACTAATAACTAATAATTATTTACTATTAATTTTTAGACTTTTGTTCCTACATCATTTCTCAATTTAACTCTTCCTGGAATATTTGATACTTGGTATCACAATCTTGTTAAATGTGCTTACAACAATGATTCTAAATTATTATAATATACATTTATATATTTTAAAATTGATTATACAATTATTTTATTAACCTGTCAGTTTTTTATATATTTAAATATAAATATAATTGAAATATAATTAATTAACTATTTAAGTAATTAAATAAGTAAAATACAAAAGTATGTTAAAGTTTAATTAAAAATTAACTAGAATTCATTTGTCTTCTCCTTACATCAACTAACTTATCATAATACCCTTCTTAAGATTTTAACTTTTCATTTATTACTTCATCTTTAATGATAATACTTTTAATATAAGTAACACCGGATTTGTATGAAGTTGATTTATAGCAGTCACTGTACCAACCAATTCATTAGGCTTCTTCGTCTTTTAAAAATCCAGTATTTTGACTCGTATTGTAATACTTCATTTCTAAAAAATTTAAGCCACAATACTCAAATGCTTCTTTAAATACTTTAGGAGAGTCTTCTTGTAAATCTTCTGTTATTATAACTTTTCCATTATGAATATTATAAAGCTCCCACATTGTATAGTAACCATCTCTTGATTCATAAAGTTTTCCCAATTCAGGGGTGAAATCTACCTAATTCTATCTCTTCATCTATAAGCTTTTTGTATGAAACCCATGTAGGTTTTTGATGTCTAATTAAATACATATATTTAATTTACTTTCAATTTCTGATTCCAACTTTAAAATTCTAGGATCTTCTAAATATGAAGGCTTACTTATTTTTGAAATAAAATCTTCAATCCACGGTAATGTAAAACCTTCATTAATAATATGAACTTTTGGATTATTTTTTAAAAATTCTTAAGAATATAGTCGATAAACATCGTGCTGCTGATGAGATAAATATTAATTGTGGCATATTCATTTAATTAATTAAAATATAAAATATATTTTTCCTATCAAATAATTTCTTATAATTTGTAATAATTTAATGTATTTTTAATAATTTAATGTATTTATATTAATTAAATAGTTATATTTATATTTATATTAAGATTATAATTAATTATTTCGGCAGGAAGTGTTGATAAAGTAAAGAAGGCAGCTAAAGTATCGTCTGCTTTTTATGGTTTATTGGATTTCTGTCAAGAAGGCTAATGAACCATCTTCAAGTTATCGGCTGATATAGTTTGTAATAATACATAGATTATATAATATTATATAGTATAAATTATATATTAAAATTAAATTAACAATTAATAATACAATATGCAATATTATATTTTATTTGCTCTAACATTAAATGTACTAATAAAAATAAGATTTGAACAAACTAAGTAAAATAAAATAAACTTAGTAAACTAAATATAATAAATAAACTAAGTGATAATGTTTTATTAATAATTTAAATCTTTATAGTCATATTACAATTGAAATAAATATTTAAAATATTTTTTAACGATAGAAATTCAGTTTAAATTATAATTATTTTATATGTAAAGTTAATTACAAATTCAATTGTCTTCTCCTTATTTCAACTAACTTATCATAATAACCTTCTTGAATTTTTAACATCTTAAGTATTTCTTCATCTTGAATGATAATACTTTTAATATCAGTTTTACTTGTTTTAAAATATGTTGAGTTATAGCATTCTCCGTACCAATTTATCCAAGCTTCCTCTTCTTTAGAAATCCCAGTTATTATTAATGGCTTATACTCTAATACTTCTTTTCTAAAAATTAAGCCACAAAACTCAAATGCTTCTTTAAACACTTTAGGAGGGTCTTCTTGTAAATCTTCAGTTATA
>Ga0100378_1003854_pt1 | contig 14207 bp, 17 predicted proteins | sample CryGeymeta201502_FD_81535 | JGI IMG/M metagenome (GOLD analysis project Ga0100378, IMG submission 81535) | Groundwater microbial communities from Crystal Geyser aquifers in Utah, USA - Crystal Geyser metaG 2015-02 | ecosystem: Environmental > Aquatic > Deep subsurface > Groundwater | place: USA...
CAGTATTTATCTCAATTTAAAAATAATCAGATTCAATAATTGCAATTAAATCCAGAATAATTAATACTCTCATGTAGACCCTTAAGAAATTCAAGTTTTACCTGACCTTCTTCCTCTTCACCAACCTCCTGCTCTTCTCCACCTTCTACTTCTAGCAAAACGTAAACATTACCTTAACTAGTACTTAATGCCGGTCAGCTAACACTCTTACTACATCTTCACCACCTCCAACTACTTCATCTTTGTATTCGGATTCATCTCCTACATTCAAGCTATCCGCATTAAGAACAACCTGATGTCCTACCTGCCAGCTCCGAGGGTCAAGAGTCAACTCAGAAACAACGACATACTATACACCTTCCACAACAAATGCGAGAAAGAACAGGACCGCTACAAACCTCCCAGAACGTCACATTGCAGTAAAGATGGCTGCACTGTTAGATTTGTAGATAGTTGTTTATACAGGATCATCACTGCCCATGGACCGACAATTGTGTGGGTCACTACAATCACAAAGCCTATCTCATCTTCACGACCTGTGGATTTGTAAGGATGAGTTTATTTAGCTCTTCGAATTGCAATTTTTGGCCCTATCTATCACGAAATATATCAACGTTCTCAACACTCAGGTCAATCTAATGTCCGAAAATGAGGTCAGCATATGGATGTTGCTTACTCTAAACTCATTCATTTTTGTCCTCTTCTTCGCAGGCTTGACCCTCAATGGCATCCTTTTTCATTGGAAAAATGTGACTTACGTCGAATTGCTCAAAGGAACTTTCATGTTCAACGACAAGGCAGGCTTCAATCCAAATCCTTATGACCTAGGCCTGCTAACTAACTTTGGCGAAACTTTCTATGGTTAATTATGGACATTTTGGTTACCTACAAAGAGTATTCCTCGCTATGACGGTGTCAAATTTCCCATGATCCCACCCGTCACTGACAAAGACAGGAAGGAACTTTTTCCTAACATTCAATAAAAATTGAAAGATCCTGTTGAGAAGGCTATCCCTCTAACTTATGATGAGCTCTATGAAAGATAGGCACCGAATTATAAAAATGCTGTTTTTCACTACTTAGGCTAATAGTATACTCTTGATGGGCCTATCGAAAAATAGATAGAGCACTCAGCAGTAGCCGAGGAAAAGACTGAAGGGCAAGTTGAGCCTTAGACTGAGGAGATCACTTAGGAGGCCGCTGAATAGAAGAGATAGAATAAACAGGAGAACTCTGATATTTTGACTGGAGTTTACGAATGATCATGATCCTCATCTAATGGGATTATAATATTGAAGTTATGTAGTTGAGAAGAAGATAATTATCAAGTTCGGATGACTTTAACAACCGAAAAGCTGTTGTAAGGGTTACAGGCCATTCTCAGACCTTCAATGTATATTGGTGAGTCGAACATGGCCATGTTGATCGACTTGTCCAGGTACTTTTGTGATGGGACACATAGTTTGATCTTTTTGCAGTTCCTCAGGATCTGACCCGAAAACAGGCACACCTCCAAGGAAATTACTAGCTCGATCTAGCTATTGAAAATAGCTTCATTTATGTGGAAATGCAGCTCATCTTCAGTGTAGGAAACAGACGGCCCATAGAACCTTTTTTCGAGCTTGTTGAAGTCAACATTGTTCCAGGCGCTGGAATGAAGACACATCAGTTGCCCATTTGTGAACTCCACGACTATATTTGCGAGCTTTATCGCAGCATTGTTAATATGGGTGTAAAAAAATTGAAGAGTACGAGTCAACTCCTTTTTATCACTGGTGAAGAAGTTTATTCCATCAGAAAAGCTGATGTTGTTGGATCTGTATGGTCCGAAGAAGGAACAAATATAATTGAAGCTGCCTTTGGATCGAGCATCCTCAATAAATTTCCTGAAATCATCCTCTTATTCAGGAAGGCCTTGCTCCATTAGAAAGCCTGTTACAAAGTGCTAACTCTCACTGGAAGTCAGTTCTCCCGCCATCATCATCATTTCGCTTTTGACTGCCTAGGAAATAGGCTTCGAGGATATTCTTCGGGTGAGTCTGCTAAAATCATAGCTGTTGACGGGCGATCTTTCAATCCATGTGAGTCGAGCAACCTTGTTTCTTTTTCCATCATAGTAGATCACACTAAGGAGGTCTCCAGACTTGAGTTTTTTGTAGTAGGCTGTAAGGAATTCCAAGGCTTATTCAGCATCATGGGTCCTGACAACAAGGAGGTGATGGAAGTAGTTGGTGTATTGGAAGAGGTCTTTGAAGTTCCACTTGAAGTTAAGGCCCTTGTTGATCTCATAGGTGACCGAGAGGTAGTTTTCTCTCAACTGCTGCATTGAATAATTTATTGTACTGAAGAAAATTAGGTGAAGAATTTCACAGTTCACCCATTTTGGTTCTATCTTGTCCACTGTCGAATCTTTATATTTGTCCTCTCAAACATTTTGCCTTTTTTTGATATTTTTTGTTTCTCTTTCTTCCTATCCTTACTGACTTCATTTAGGATTATGTTCTCATTTTATTTTCAATATAATCATAAAAAGATATCAAAGAAAGATATCAAATTTCTTGAAGAAAAATGTCTCAATAGATCAACCGCGTATTAAAATCATTGTAAATGTCACTATGCCACCTTTTTCTTGCATAGACTAAACATCAAGACACTTCTGTCTATTTGGATGCCCTTCTTTGTAAAGTTCATCTCAAGGTAGATCTTCTTGTCCTTCAGAAGGGTCCCAAATTTGGACTTGTTGTCGAATAAATAGTAATCGCCATATTTCTTGACGATGCAGGCGTGATTACGAGATATTGAAGGACTATCGACCTTTATTTAACATTCGTTCCCTCGGCCTAGCCTGATTCCCTCTGGAGGGATGTCTTCCACACATATCAGGCATGAGTTCTTGACCTCGACCTCCTCCAATATGATGTGTTACCCTTTTGGTATTTAGATAGGCATGAGTTCATATACTTTTTTCCCTCTTTGGATGTACTTAGGATACTAGTCTTTACAGACCTCACAGTAAAATTTCTAAAAATTATAGTAAGTAAGACCTTTGACTTTATTTTTCTTGACCTTGGATTGGTTCCATTTTTCCAAACAATGGAAATGCACCAAAGCACATGACCCTGAACATTTGCAAGGGCTGCATAAAAATTCATCTTAATCTTACCCCTCCTCCATCATGCAGTACTTGCACTCTCCTTCTTGTCTCTTGTCCTATATTTTTATCTTCTTGGGTTCTGCTAAAATTTAGCTGATGGAAATGAAGGCACTTTTGTTGTAATTGTGATCCTCTGTGCTTTTTTTTGAGTCAATAGAGGAGACGAAGTACTATTTCTGTCCGATTCTAACAAAAGCCTCCAGACCTACCTATGCCTTTAATATTACTTAATTTACAGCCAATGCTCTCTTGATTTTCGTTCTTGAAAGACCTCACAACGATGTACATGTTATGGGATTCTTTGTTATTGACTTTTGGCTTGTTGATCATGGCCAACTTGGGATCTTGCAGCAAGTCATCGATCTAGAAAAAACGAAGAATGATGTATTTGTTGATGTATCGGACCTCGAATGCTCCCAAATGATCGTACTACTTGACTTAAAATTATCCAATGAAGGGGCCTTACCACTATTTGAATATAGTTTCGAAAGCTGCGTGGAGGGAGGGTTACTTATTTTGTTCCTAAGGATGTGGACATAGCGGTTGTCAAGAGCCAATTAGTGATGGGTGCTGATGGTAGGACTGAGTTCTTGGGTGGTGGCCTAGTAATCGAAGGTGTTGTGCTCCTCAAAGATGGAGGTGGTGACGTCGATGGACAAATAATAATCTTTCCTCGACCCTCTGATCATATTATTTTATCCCTCCAATAAAATAGCAAACATTATCAATCACCATTCTCACCGTTTCCGATGTGTGGTCATCTATTTAGATTATATTTCCTCGCAAACTAGTCGATACTTTTCTTCTATCTTTTCCTTGTCAGCTATCAGCTCCTTGTTTGCAGCAATTTGGACCCTGTCATTAGCCACTATTTCCAACTTTTTCTGAAGCAGCTATCGATATCTCCTGTTTTATGAGTATATCTCTTCAAGGGATTGCTATAAAAATATTTTATTGTCCTCTAAGCTCTTCTCTGTTTATTTAAAATGCTCTTTCTTTTCCTCAGCTTCATCGTGAATGGTGGCAATCATATCGTGCAGTTGTTCCCTCTTCGCCCTCAAAGCTACAATCTCTGCCTCGTATTATTCTCTGATCATAGTGATGTTGATACTGTCGAGCTTCTCCTTCTGCTTCTAGCAGATTCGCTTGAAGAAACGTCTCTGACATTCGAGTTAATCAATTATGGGTCTGTTCGCTTTGATTTTTTTTGAGTGCTCACGACACATGTTTTCCAGCTTGACGACATAGGTTTCCACTCTCGAGTTGATGACCGGATGCGAGCTGCCTGAGGGAACATGCGAAAGTGTCGAAGCCTCACGATGCTGACAGTCGGTTAGGTTGGAGTGTTTCAAATTCATAGTCGTTATATTGGATAAAAATGCATTTGTGGACTATCAAGGCTCAGCTACGGAAATCTGTATTACGACTATAGCTAATGTTGGTGCTTTAGCAGGTTCTGTTCTTGCCTACCGAGCAGCCTTTGATGATCTTCATGGGTCGATGATGTCCCACACTGTAGGGCATGATGCTGTCTTAGTCTGGGTAGGTCTGCTACTTGATTGTAGGTGCTTCTGCGATCATTTTACGCTGGAGAGTTCCGATTTATTGAATGGTCTCAAACAACTTGGCAAATTTACTGTCCTGATCTCCTCTTAATTTTTAAAGCTTGAACTCCACCAATTTGCTGCTGGGGCATCTCTCATTGTCCTTTACATCAAATCTGTTGAGAACCCTTCTGACGTTTTTCAGTTCTTCCTCCAGTTCCCTCAATCTAGTTTTTGATTCCTCCCCTACCCTGGCAATCATTTCAGCATCTCCTTTCTGTTTTTATCCTAGTTCCCACAAATTTAGTCCCTTCTCCTCTAGCTTGCAGGCATGATCAGCAATTTCACTCTGCATAGAGGCCTGTTTAGTGAAACAAATATTAATCTTGCTTTCTAATTCATGCATCGTCAGCGACAATATCCTTATGGTATTGCCCATCGCCTCAATCTTTTCCTCACATCCACACTGAAAGCCCTCTTCAATGACGACGTTCGACTGCACATTTCTTCTGATGATACTGCCGTGGATGCGAGTTGGTCGGTCATCGGTGGTGTCACATCTAACACTGCTTACTAGGAGGCTTTCAAGATCGCTGTTGGTGTTGCTGTTTTTGAGGGCCTCCTGACAACTGAGGGGATGTATTTTTCTGCTTCTGTTCATGACCGTTGATAATAAGTAAGTAGTATTACACCTTTCCGACTGTATTTAAATATCAATTGAGGGCTCCTGCTTCCTACTTTTGTTCTTTCATTATTGCCTCTTGCTCCTTGATAGGTTCGGCTGGTCTTTTGATGCCCATAAATATGTCTCTGTACAAGGCATGGTATCTGCTCTTGTAGGTCTCCAAGCACTCTTTCTTTTGCTACTCGAATTGCTGAACTCCTTTTGAGAAGTTGCTCTTTACTTCAAAGCAATACTTAAGCCTTTTGTCGATTTCCAAACTTTCAGCATACACTTGTTTGTTCTGAGCTCGAGCACTTCTCATGATAGCCTTATAGCAATCGAAGTAAGCCAGCAGATTGGCACTTTTAGGTTAGCGGAGGACCTCCTCAGTGATATTGTGGTTGTAGCATTCGATAAGCTTGTTGTAGTTTTTGAGCTGATACTACTGAAAGGCGGGCATGTATTCCTCAACAAAGTCCCGTTCGAAGTCGTGGGTTTGTTGGAAAATGAGCGCATCGAGACTTTTAGGTGCTGGTTCTTGCATAGCTTATTATCTCAAATAATTTTATCCTTATTGTCATCATAGTATATATGTGGAGAACTGTTGGTGAAGTCGGTCTGCGGGATGTTCATGTTGTCTAAAGCACAGCCCTTGCCTCCACTGTCCTTCCTCTCTTCTACCTTGAACGATTTGAATTGGTCTTTGTAGGAAGATTGCCCTTCGAATTTGACCCTTGGAGCCTTGGACATCGATTGACTATAGGACTCATACTTTGGCTGCAACTTGTATTAGGGATACTGTTAGTGGTAGCTGGACACTCCGTAAAAAGGTACCTATGGCTTTTTGTACTCAGGATATGGACTTTTATCCAACTTTATGGGTGCTGGTTGGGAAAATGAGGTTTTATATGAAGAAATGCCTTAAAATTTTACACGTGACTGGAAGTTGTAATCTGGTATTTTTTAGCGTCTGTTCAGGTAAGGATCTTCAGGATTTGCAGGTGCTTTCAGTTCAAATGGTTTGAACTGCTCTTTGTAGGCACTGCAGCCCTGAAAGGGAACGTGAGGTACATGTGGCATTACTATACTTTTCTGAATCGTCCTATAAATACCCCGATACTTTCTAACCTTGATTTGGCGACTTCTTCATTCTCTTCAATGATCGGAGGGACAAAGGTTTATTTATATCTAGTCTTGAGTGCTTCAGGATTGTAGCGTCTTTCTTGATACTGGTTGCAAGGTGGAGGGGTTACTACCACTTTTTGATGAATCTATTTGAACTGACTCTTGTAAGATGACTCAAAGTCCCCCTTTACATGAGGATGAGGGCATCTGTGTCGGCCTGAGTGCATACACTTATACCACAGCTGCACATTTAACAAATGCACTTGTATTATCGACTGTTGCTGAGGAGCAGCCGGGAATCGATGTTAGAGAGAGAATCTCGATTGTTTGGGTGCAAGGCTAGAGAAGGTTGAAGGCGGGAGGTGCTCATGGCAACAATAAAAATAACAATACTGGTCAGGACAAAGATAGAATGTTGAAGAATAAAGGTGATAATATAGTATTAGCAGTTGAGAAAAAATTGATAACAGTCTCAAAAGCAAACGAGAAGAGAATGTGAGAATGAGAAGTGCTATTGATTTGAATAATAATAAAACGTTATGGATAAGATCAGATGGCTGCCACTGCGTCTGAACAACCTTCCACTAGTGCATAAGCAAACTATGGCCGTCTTAGATAAATTCCTTCTCACCAGAGCTGACCTCCTCTAAGGTGACATCCTGGCCCTCGAAACTCTCAAATACATCATTTTGGCAGTATCATTAGCTCTACTCAGATCATGGATCGTCTCAAAGAAATCGACGCATTTTACCTGACCAGACCTCTAGATCCTCGAATGCGACACGTTTTCAGCATAAGAGTTATATTGAAGCAGATCGGCGAGGGCTGTCGATAGTTTGAGGGAGACTACGAGAAATACAACATAATGAATGAATAAACAGCAATGAAAATACACGATTCACCCGAGCGGAACAGAGAGGGCTATCTAAATCGAGAGGAAGATATTATCTTTGGCAGTTCAATCACACCAATATAAATGGAATTATTCACGCCAAGGCCTGTGCCGACAATGTCCAGCAGAAGTCAAAGAACTGAGGTTAAGGAAAATACCAAAACTCCCCAAAATAAAAACCTTAACAAAATAAACGAGTAGCTATATGAGCCAATTCGATTGAGCGACCTTAAAAAACCAAAGACAGTATACAAGAGTAAAACTCCAGTCAAGACAGTTGAACCCTCCAAAAGAGGTACAGGAAAGAAAGTAGAATTCGGGCTTCAGAAAGGCAGTTCATTCAGAAACTAGCAATTACAGAAGATGGAGCGAGAGAAAAAAGAGGCAGCTTCAAGGCTGTAGAGTCAATAGGTTAAAAAATCATTCCGAGAACTATCATAGTTAGTATTCACGATAAAAATGACAAAGGAGGAGTACAACGACTTCATGCGTCTCAAACGCAAGAACAACCATGCATGAGATGGATTGAGTGATAGCTGATATTTTCTGCTGTTACAGTTCCTGATTCACTGGCATTCAATCAAATAAAGTGGATTTCGTTGCGACGATAATTATTAATGAGTGTGATTCTTATTTTGGTGCTTCTGTTAGGAACTGTCTCAGCTTGTGGGCCTAATTGCACTGCCTGCAACAGCCTCTTCTGCACCGCATGTTCCTCCTCCACACAACTCACCATCGATGGGCATTGCACTTCATCTCCTCTGCTGCCACACTGCGCCGTACTATTCAGTTCATCAGTCTGCAGTCAGTGTCAGCCAACCTATTTACTATCTTTCGCATCGCTCTGCTAAAAAGACTACTCTGGCTGTTTAGAGCAAGATCTTTTCACAGGTGAATGCTCTTCTTGTGCATTCGGAAAGTACCTATAACAAGGGCAATGCATCGGCACACTCAACTGTCAGTAATACGCAAATGGAAGCTGTAAAAAATGCAAGAACAACTTCACCCTCAACGGAGATATTTGTGTTTATTCGAGTATCGCTTGTGGCAGTGTTGATGAACTCACTGGTAGCTGTCTTTAATGCAAGAGCCAATATGAACTGGTCGGGTACGAGTGCCTGCCTGCATCCCTGAGAGTGCCCAATTGCTATGTCTATAATGCAAACGGATGGTGTCTGATTTGCAAGGTGGGATATCAACTTAACACTAATGCTCAGTGTTTACTGCCCGCTGACTAGACATGCCTCAGCTACAATTTGCTCAATCAATGTACCAAGTGCAGGAATAGTCAACTGAAGATCGTCAATGGCAACTGTTTGGACCCTTATTGCCTAAATGAATCCTAAAGCGGGAAGTGTCAGCAGTGCAAAACTGGCTATAGCATCAAAAATGGCAGCTCAGTCTGTACTCTAGAAGATACCAATTGTCTAATAACAGAAAGAGAGTACTGCAGCCAATGTGTTCAGGGCTACTTCGTCAATTCGCTTCGGTCTTGCACCAAACTACCCGATAACTGTCAGGCTGCAGACATGATCAAGCTCACATGCTTAGCCTGCAACATCGGCTATACTTTAGCGAATGGTATCTGTCAGCTCAACACGGGCATTCTCAACTGTCAGCTAATCAATGCATATAGAACAGCCTGTCTTCTGTGCAAACATGGGCACTATCTTCTTGAGGGCAAGTGTAAGGAGGTGTCATCATTGTGCAATGGCTACGATCCTACCTTTGGCTTATGTCTGGCATGCAAGGTAGGCTACATTAACTACGGAGGTCAATGCCTGGACCCTCAATGCGCCAATCAGCAAGGAGATGTATGTCTCCAATGTAAAAAATATTTTAAAGTACACAACAGTGGATTATGCTATTTCAGTGATGAAAATTGTATATCCGCAACAACCAGATAATGTTTTCTATGCAGAGAGGGCTATTATCTCTCTGTGGGCATGTGCCAAGCTTTGCCGTCAAATTGTATTCGAATAGGTGGCAATGGAGTGTGCTCGATATGCAGGCAGGGGCACCAGGTATGGATGGGTCTCTGCGTCAGACCAGTCCTCGGTTGTGTGCAGTACGAGATGCTTGCAACTAATATATCGAGCTGTACTGGATGCCAGGTGGGTTTTAACCTTGTCAATGGTACCTGCTAGCTCCTTGCTCAGACTGATCCCAATTGTATTTCGGTTGTCAACGGATCTTGCGTCTTATGTTCCAATAGATACTACTTTGATGGCCAAAAGTGCACCCCTGTCAATCCTCATTGCAAGTCCTACGAAATGTCAACAGGGATGTGCACATCTTGCTACCCTGGCTACATTCTTTACAACGGTACCTGTCCACCTGCCCCTCCCAAGGATCCCAACTGTAAGACTATAGCTCCTCAGGGCTGCATTTAATGTTACGAAAGTTACTACCTCAACAACAACAACTGCATACAGATTAATCCTTTGTGCAAAAGCAGCAATGCCAGCACAGGTCTATGCTTGTCTTGCTATGTCGGCTATTCTTTGAGAAACGGGCAATGTAGCCAAGCTTATGCTGATCCTAATTGTGCCAAATACGATGAAGAAGGGGCTTGTTTGGTGTGTTCTGAAAAATACTACAAGATGGCGGGGGTCTGCACAAGAGTCAGTGCTCTTTGTAAGACTTACAATCCTGAATCAGGCAGTTGTTTGACGTGTTATCCTGGATACTACTTGGCTGGAGGTGCGTGTTGGACAGGAAATGATCCAAATCTGGATCCAAATTGCAATTTGAGAAGCATCACAGGTGGTTGTCTGCAGTGCCAGGCTAGCTACTATCTAGGAGATAATGGCTACTGCAAGGCAGCCAACCCCTTGTGCAAAACTTTCAACATTTCATCAGGAAATTGCCTGACTTGTTATAAAGGCTATGTTGTAAAGGGAACAACTTGTGCCTTGGCGACTTCAGACACCACCGACCCCAATTGTTTGAAATTCCTACCTTCAGGATTATGTTCCGAGTGTTACGTGAGTTTCTATCCATCAGCTGGAGTATGCAAGCAGGTTAATCCTCTTTGTCGCAGTGCCAACTACACAGATGGCGCCTGTCTATCCTGCTATCCAGGCTACACTCTCACCAAAGGCGCTTGTATAATTCCCAACATCTACAACCAACAAGCCCAAGACCCTTACTGCCTCTCTTTCGACGAGTCCAACAAATGCACTCAATGCCGTCAAGGATACTATGCTTCAAATGGAGTTTGTGGGTTGATCGACTCACAATGTAAGATATTCGACCACTCTCAAGGAAAATGCATAGAATGTTATCAAGGATACACGTTATCGGCTCAAGGCTGTGGTTTGCAGGCTCAGACTATCATATCATTTTGCTAGACCCTAGATGTGAGTGGTAATTGTCAGAAGTGTATGGTGGGGTATTACAGGCAAAACCCTAAGACTTGCTCAGCTGTGTCGACACTTTGCTACACATACGACCAAAACACAGGAGCCTGCACCAGCTGCCGTTCAGGTTACTTTATGCAAGACGGCAGATGCGTATACCCAGCAATGGGGGTTGATCTTAACTGTCTCAAATATGACACTTCAGCATTTTGCAACTCTTGCAAGCCCGGCTATGCGTTGGTTAACTATATCTGTGCTCAAGTCGATCCTAACTGTGTGCAGTTCAATGCTATTCAAAATGTATGCGAGAAATGTGGAAGTGGCTTGACCATAAGAGGAAAAAATTGTGTTTGATTTTGATATTTTATGTTGTGTGATGAAGAAAAAGAAAGTAACTGAAGAAGCATCGTTTTTGTTTGGGGGACTTATTTAGAGTGGAGGAACAAGAAATAATTCATGAAATCATGGAGTGGTTATTAATAGCTATCAATCAACAAAGTATGTTAATCGATACTTATTGATGGGTCCATGCATATGCCTGTTCCTTGTGCTCTATTGAGTTTGCAATACCAAAAGATTCACATATCATGCCATGGAGTTTTCGACTCGGTTGTTTCCATCTTTCCTAAAAGGCTCAATTTTAGGTGCTCGTAGCACTGGAGGTTCGACATCGCCTTCTCTTAGGTTCATCCTCAGCATCTATTTTTTCTGTTTCGCTCTGCATATCAACACACTTACTCTTCGATTGTTATCTTCTTGCAAGGGAGGACCACGGATATACTAGAGCCACCAGGAGCGGCGTTTTCCTTGTCTCTGGTCGACATTGGGACTGGTCTTTTGCCTGTACAGTTGCCCATCGGATTCTTCGATTTAGAAAATATATATAACCTGGAGTATTACCCTGATAGATAAATTAAATAGAAGTACAATACCACGAAATTACTTGAGTCTTCTCAACACTCAAAAATAATAGTAAAGATAACTAGAGAGGGATTGGTTTTCGAGTGGTTGAATAAATATAGAAAGTAATCAGAAGAGATTAGGTTAAGCAACGATATATTTTGAGAGGTATGACTAGAAGAATTAAGAGGATACAACAATCATTTACCTGCATATTTGACTTTAGATTCCACAACCTGGTAGACATCGATGCAACTCTTCCACCTTCCCGACACTAACAGGTACCCAGCAACAGCTGATCCAATCATTATTCCAACCGAGAATGAGATCTCCTTGATCATTGGGTAGACATTGTGCCCCATCAGCTCTACTTTCCTTTCCTCCATTGTTATCTTACACAATTATATATTAATCAAATTGAAAGTCACAGCCGGACCATCCGATTCTTGGGGATTATGGCCTTGAATTTACGTTACTAGAGACGACTCATTGTAATGGAGACTGCAGATACGATCATGACTGCTGCAAGGATGTAGATGGCCCACTTTTGAAGAGTATATTTTTCAACCTTCTGAGGGAAAGGTATGCGCTTGACCACACTATAAATCGTTCTTTGAGGGCTGTCTGGATCAGGCTTTTTGATAGTATTGTAAAGGGCTTTGAAACTGCCTTTGAAGTTGCTGCTAAAGTCATCGAATTTCTTTTAGGCATAGTTGTTTTTGTATGCTGCTTTTCTTCTTTCTAGGGCCTTGTTCCTTCTTGAGGTGACTATAGTCAGAAGCAGTAGTAAAATGAAGACTGCTCGGGTCATCTTTTTGCCTGAAACCGTAAAAAATATATAATATCACTGATTAAATAGGAGCTAACCTCAATACTTGAAACCGTCCTTCTCAATAGCTATATCTCTATCAGATCCATGAATCTTTCTGATAAGTTGATGATAAAAGCATTCAAAATCATATATTCCTCAACCTCTCCGTCGAGAGTCAATCATTCTGTAAGGGTGTCTTACTATCTGAGAGTTGACGAGATTGCGGTAAGAACTGCTAAGCTGGCGATGGCTGATGTATATCTTTATGCGATAGAAGAGAACTAACCCTACGGCTACAACCACAATAATGATGCTCCACACTGAGATCGAACTTGTTTTATCAGAACTGTTTCTGCTTTCCTATTCATCATAATTGTTAGTAGCCCCTTTCCTTCTTTATTTCCTTGGCCCATCATCCTCATCAATGGATCTGATAGGCATTCTCCCAATTTTACTGTTACCTTACCCCTTTGATTAGCTTTGGCTGGCGAGGAGAAGTACTATGACCCCTACCATAATAACAGTTATTCGATTCATTCTTGATGTCGATGCCTGTAGCTACAAATAACTATAACTATAAAACAGCCAACATTTATTAAGATTCTTTCAGCTGTAGTAAAATATCTTTTAGAACTTGAAGCCAGTATCCTTAAGTAATGCTGAAAAATACAGGCAAATAAAGTAATAAATATGTTATCAGTCTAAGCTATCAAATAACCTACCTCAGCCCATATCAACCCCAGAAACAAAGTTGTGAATGAAATAGCAGGGGACAATGAGGAGGAAGGGAAATGTTTAGTGTGTGATTAGACACGAGTGGCGTTGAACTCTTTGAAGAAGATGATGTAGGCTGTGGAGCTTGAGAGAAATCACTTCTAAGAAAAACTACTCATTTAAATTGCTAAAAATCTGTAAAATGAACAAGAATTGGCTCAGTTCAGGGCCCAAAATTAACAAGAGACAAGACCTGATGCTGATAGGATAATACAATTGTAGCAAAGCCTAGATGAGTATAAAGAAAAGTCAAACAAATTCCAAGCCTAACGTTCTTACATGTAGGAGCAAGTAACTTCAATGAACTAGTAAATCAAGAATCTCAAGGACACCGTCTCTACTCTACAAGCATAAATAAAACAACAGGAGGAAAAATAATGCAAATTGGTTGTTCAACTAGATAAAGCTAACCGATAGCTCTAATAGGTTCACCAGAACTAAGAGTAGAATCAAAAAGCCACTCGCTATTCTATTGAGACCTCAAAAATGTTCGAACAATAGATTCGATAACTCAGGCAAAATGTCATTGATCTCACTTCTGATCTCAGAAAAAGTAAGATCAGAGTTGATGAGTTGAAGATGCAAAAAGAGCATCAAAAGATCAGAATCGAGGAGAGTCAGATCACCAGTGAAACAAAGACCAATGATTTATTGGAAAAAATGAAAGAATTGTCTCAATTGATGATGCAGATCTAAGCTTAAAAGTTGGAGTTGGCTTAAGATAATTTCAGACTGAAAGACCTGCTCAGGCATCATAACATCAGTCCTTAACAGTGATCATTTAAGTTGATTGCTATTGATAATTCATTTAGTAACATCATGGCCCAGCGATCGGAACTCATTGAGGTCGAGCTTCCCGACAACACCGGAAAGACAACCACTTTCTATACCTACGATGGATACCAAATGAATTATCAATAGCAATCAACTTAAATGATCACTGTTAAGGACTGATGTTATGATGCCTGAGCAGGTCTTTAA
>Ga0100378_1003868_pt1 | contig 14187 bp, 21 predicted proteins | sample CryGeymeta201502_FD_81535 | JGI IMG/M metagenome (GOLD analysis project Ga0100378, IMG submission 81535) | Groundwater microbial communities from Crystal Geyser aquifers in Utah, USA - Crystal Geyser metaG 2015-02 | ecosystem: Environmental > Aquatic > Deep subsurface > Groundwater | place: USA...
AAAAAGATTGTTGTCTCAGCTATCAGACTGTGCTTTCTTCAGAAGTGAATTCAAGTCAAGCAATAATCTAGGACTTCTGAGGCAAGAACCTCTCTTTGAATTTCCTTCGTCTATTACAGTCAAAGAGTTGCTTGGTGCTGTTTAAATATTGGGCAGAAGAACTAAAAGTGATGCCAACTTTGAAATTAGATTACCCAACGGAGGTCATGTGAACCACAGTGCGACTCTTGAATCAATTGCTAAAGGAGCTAATGGAGAGATGATACTTGACCTATTAGTTGATTTAGAGGGAGTTATCAGTGGATTAGACATGAGCCCAGAACATAAAAAAATTGAGTTTTTACCATCTAAAGGCATTCTCAAATATTTCGAGGAAAATGAGGGTGTGAAATCCATGATTATTGCCATCAAAAAATCTATTAGTGATTGGAGCAATGCCGTTAGAAAAGAGAAGTGGATGCAATACATCAATGAAGTTGAAAAATTTTCAGGTTTCCCACACTTTTTCGGTGTTTATTTAAGAGAAAAGGAAACCTTCAACCTTCTACTTTAAATTCTTTCAGGACTTCCTGACAAATAAGCTGATACAAAATGGGATGAAAAGGAAGTTCAAGCAAGTCAAAGATTGCTCAAAATTGTTAGTGACATCCTGTACATGGAAAATTCTCAGTAATTCAGAGCTCATGCTATTAAACATGACTTTTTAATTATTATTCTTGACAGACTAAAAATCTTGAGCGGAACTTTTGCCAGACACTACGAATAAAATATTGAAGAAGAAGAGGAAGCCAACCTATCTAGTCCTGATAAAAAAGCAACAGATGATGATGGCACAAAGAAGATTAAGAAGAAAAAAGGTGTGGGATATACTGCTGAGACCAACTCTAATACAAAATGGATGAAGGAAGACAATATGGCAACACGAAAGAAGTAGTTTGAAAGTATCGAGCCTATTCTGATGTTGATAGAAGGATTTTTGGGAGGCAGTAATTGGAAAGCACCTCACTAGTTGCTGAAACAAATTCAATGCAGCTGTCTGCTTCCCTTCATAGAGGAATGTCTGAGAGCTGGAACCCTACTTGAAATGTCCAAACATCCTGAAAAATACAGATCTGTCTTGAAGGTGATCAGAGCTATTGCCAAACAAGATAACTTAGTCCCTACCCTTTTGCCTCTCTCAAAGCATTATGAACCAGCTCAAATAGAATCAATTGAGTCTTTGCTGAAGTCCTTGAATAACACATCAAAAATATTTTTGAGCTGCCTTGGTCAAAATCTTTCAGAACAGGATAAAATATCTCAACAGCTAGCAAATGATTTGATAGCAACATACAATATCGTCGATGAGGTCGTTATTGAGTATGCAGCTGACGAGGAAGATGAAGGGTAAATATAGCATACCCTGAGCTTGCCCTTGGACAAGAAATACAGACTTTTGATGAAGGACTTGAGATTCGATTATATTGATATGAAAGAAACTCCAACTAAAATCAAGCATCATTACTCATCGAACTTCAATGCTAACTACAAACCAAGTCAAACTAAAATGATCAGGCTGGCTCAATAATTAGCAGATATTTCAACTGCCCTTCCATATGAACATACAAACGCCGTTTATGTTAGATGCGACAAGGACAGAGTTGATTTCATGCAAGCCCTGATCATGGGATCAAATGGTACTCCTTATGGTCACGGAGCATACCTCTTTGACATCTATTTCGATGACAATTATCCTAACGGACCCCCAAAGGTAAATCTGACCACCACTGGACATGGAAAGATCAGATTCAACCCTAACTTGTATGCATGTGGTAAAGTTTGCTTGAGTTTGCTTGGAACCTGGAGAGGATCTGCCTCCTAAAACTGGGATTCGAAGGTTTCAACACTTTTGCAAGTTCTATTGTCCATTCAGGCCATCATTATGAGTGAAGAAGTCTATTTCAATGAACCTGGCTTTGAAGGTGAACAAGGCACTGAGGAAGGAGAAAAGAAGAATGAAGCTTACTCCAACATTGTGAGATATGGAAACATCAAATTTGCAATGCTTGAAAATATCAAGAATCCTCCAAAAGGATTTGAGTCAGTCATCAGGAGACACTTCTACCTGAAGAAGGATGAAATCATGGATGAATGCAGAAAATGGCTAAAGTATGCTGAAAAAAGAGCGGCTAATTATGTTGGACTTGTCAATGATCACAACAGTTCATGGGCATCTGAATACAAAAAGAGTAAAACTCAGTACAAAGAAAATTTGTAAAAAGTAGTCAAATAGCTCGAATAAGAGTTGAATAAGCTTCCTCCACCTAGTGCTAGCGATTTGGCTCACAAACAGAACAACAAGCGCATCAAGAAAAAGAAATAAGGCAAGGATATGAAAGACCTCGAAAAAATGCAGCACGAGGAAATCGATGTTTCTTACAGCAATAAAATAAGTGAGGACAGAGAGCTCGATATTAATGACGAGAAGGTCAGAGACAGATGGAGCAGATATATTGGAGCTATGGGCATAGATGCTGTGAGCAGGCAATCTAAAGCTGATATTTTAGTGCTGGGTCTTGCTCCTTTCGCTTTGGAAGTTGTTAAAAACCTTGTTCTTAGCGGATGCAGAAAACTTACTATTGTTGAAGATGGTGATGTTGACTTATTTGACTTATCAGGAGGATTTTTCTACACTCAGGAAGACCTAGGAAAGAAACGTGTTGACTCTGTGATGTATAAGATAAGATAGTTGAACTGCTATGTCAAAGTTGATACTATCAGCCGCGAAGCCTTAACTGCTGAAACCCTTGCAAAGTATACTCTTGTCTTCGCCACAGAACTTGGATTTGTTGAACAGGTCAAATATGCAACAATTTGTCGAGAAAAAGGAGTCAAATTTGTGAGTGCTGATTGCTTTGGAGCTGCTTGTCGGATAACCAATGACTATGGCAAATTCGAAGTTTTGGATAAAAATGGAGAAGAACCAGTGGAAGTCATGATCAAGGATATTGAATGCTCTGAACGAGGACTTGTGACTCTACTAGACGGAGCAAAACATTCCTATGAAGATGGGTAAGCAATCGTGATCAATCACGTTGAGGGCATGAAATTAAAAGAAGATGCTACCAAGTCGATCAATGGAGCTATCCGCAAAGTTAAAGTAATTAACTTCAAATCCTTTGAAATCGGTGACACTCGCATGTTCGAGCCATATGTCAGAAATGGAACGGCTAAAAATATTAAAACTCCAGTGATAGTTGATTTCCCTCCCCTTTAAAAGGCGTTAGACCCTAAGAATCCTTCGGATTTGGATCAATAGCTCTAATTCTTTGACTTTGCTAAACAGCCAAAATCTGCACTGCTTAGACTTTGCTTCATTACTCTTGATCAATTCCGAGCCAACGAGAAGAGGTTCCCTTCACCTTGGACCTTAGCTGATGCCTAAATCTTCAAGACCTATCTTCAGAAAAATTCAAAGTAATAACTATCAGCAGCAGATTATAAGTTTGCCTGCCAATTTGCCTTCAGCTGCAGAGGAAACCTTCCTCCATTGTGTGCTTTCTTTGGTGGCTTGGTTTCGCAATAAATTATCAAGGGCATCACTCAAAAATACAAACCGATCAGTCCATCATTCTATTTGAATTTCATGGAAATTCTTCCCAGCAAAGAAGATGAGAAATAATGGACGGTCGATTAGCTTGCCGAAATTTACAAGAAAGGAAACTCTAGAGATGAAGGACTTATAGCAGTCATTGGTAAAAAACTGGTTGAGATGGCCTCAGAGTCAAGAATTTTCATGGTTGGGGCTGGTGCCATTGGATGTTAACTACTTAAAAACTTTGCAATGATTGGGTTGGGGACAGGCGAGTCAGGTAAGATAGTAGTGACTGACCCTGATCACATTGAAAATAGCAATCTGAACAGACAATTCCTTTTCAGGTAGAAGCATATATCAAAACCCAAGAGTCTAACTGCAGCAGCCAGTGTGACTCTGATGAATCCTAAGCTTAAAAATCATATTACTGCTTTGTTGGAAAGAGTGAGTGAATCAACAAGAGAGATATTCAGTAACCGTTTCTTCGGAGGTCTGACCTGTGTTGCCAACGCCCTTGACAATGTGGCTGCAAGAAGATATGTCGATCAGAGATGCGTGGAGAATCAAATTGCTCTTTTTGAGTCAGGTACACTCGGTCCAAAAGGTCATGTTCAGGTTATCATTCCATTCAAGACTGAAAGCTATGGATCCCAAAATGACCCTGTTGAAGAAGGATAAATTCCTCACTGTACACTGAAGTTGTTCCCTGAATAGACATTGCACTGTGTCGAATGGGCTCGTGATATGTTTGGTAGAAAGTTTGCTCTCCAGCCAAAGGCTTTGGCTAAATTCTTGGAAAAAGGCTATAACCCAGATTCAGGAGATATCAAGGCATTGAGTGAATCACTCAAGATGGTGACCAAAGGACCCAAAAACTTCGATGACTGCATTTTCTATGCCATCGTCAAATTTTACAAATACTTCAGAGATGATGTAATGCAGCTCCTATACACATATCCTCTTGATGCCAAGACCAAAAACGGTGAACCATTCTGGAGGCTACCAAAACGACCTCCTACTCCTATTCTTAAATTTGACCCAGAAGATGCTTTGCATACAACCTTTGTTATGAGTTTGGCAGTCTTAACAGCAAAAATTTACCAAATTCCCTTCCCAGCCAACTTTAGAAGCGAAAAGGAAAGGCTGATTGCTGCCAAGCAAGCAGTATCTGTCAAGATAGGAGAGTTTGTTCCTTCTGATTAACAAGCTAAAGCCATTCTGAAGGAGAGTGCTGATGACAAGAAATAAGACAAATAAAAAATGGGAGAAGAAACTTAAGAAAAAATCGAGGAGAAAATACAGGAGCTCTCATCTAAAAACGAAAGTGAATTGTATAAAGAAATTTTAGAAAATGCAGGATCTGAATTTGGCGTCAAAGCTGAATAATTTGAGAAAGATGATGATGCAAACGGACACATCGACTTTATTTATGCTGCCTCCAATCTAAGAGCACTAAACTACAAGCTGGACCCTATGGATTGGATCACCACAAAACTCAAGGCAGGAAGAATCGTTCCAGCTCTTGTTACCACGACAAGTTGTGTTGCTGGGCTTCAAACTCTTGAACTGCTAAAATACTTGAAAAAGATTCAAATAGATCAGATGAGAAATTCTTATATAAATCTTGCAGTTCCTTCCATTCAGATGTCAGAACCGGGAGAACTTCAGAAGAAAAAGCTAAAAGAAGGAGTGGAGGTGACTCTTTGGGATAAGTGGTAATTGCACTGCAAAGAAGATGTTACATTTGGAGAGGTTTATGAAAGGTTGAGAAAATAGTATGGCTTATGTCCGATAGGAGTGCTGCAAGGAATGAGCCGAGTCGATTTCGGAAAAGGTGAATCTGAAAAGAAGAAATTCCTCTCTAGCAAAGTGTTGGACAAGTTGGAAAGAGAAGAGGAGTATCTGGATATAGTGGTGCTATTCACTGCAGCCGAAGACGACGACAAGATCCTGGAAGGTGTTCCTCCTGTGAGACTGCTATTCACCAAGAAATGATCCTTACCTAAATTCCATCCATAAATAGTTTATCAATCAGCTTTCTTTTATAATAACTCATGCAATAAGACCAGAATAATCAACTTCCGTGGTTAAAGTTTCCTTTACTTGTTTGTGCCCCCATGGTAGAGCAATCAGAACTGCCCTTCAGGCTATTGTGTCGCAAGTATGGCACGAACCTTGCGTATACTCCGATGCTTCATTCCAAAATTATGACTACGACCAAAAACTATAAGAGAGATCATTTCACAACATGCCCTGAAGACCGACCACTGGTGGCTCAGTTTTGTGGAAATGACCCTGCTACGATGGTAAAAGCAGCCAAAATGGTTGAAGATGAAGTTGATGCCATTGACATCAACTTGGGCTGTCCACAAGGAATTGCTCGAAAAGGACATTATGGGTCTTTCTTACTTGAGTAGCCTGAAATCATTGAAAGCATGATTAAGTCCTTAACATAAAACATAAAGGTCCCAATATTTTGTAAAATTAGAATCCTTAAAACATAGGAAAAGACCCTCGAACTTGTGAAGCGTATCGAAAAGGCAGGGTGCAAACTATTGACAGTTCATGGCCGATTGAAGTAGCAAAACAAAGACAAAGTGGGATCTTGCAACTGGGACATCATTCGGAAAATAAAAGAAACCGTAAACATTCCTGTCGTAGCTAATGGAGGAATCTACTTATTTGGAGATGTCGATAGATGTCTCAGTCAAGCCAATGTCGATGGGGTTATGAGCTCTGAAGCGTTACTGGAAAATCCAGCTCTATTTAGTGGCAAGATACACGATTTGGATCAGTTAGCCTTATAGTATCTCTAAATAGCTTAAAAGCACCCTGGTGCTAACGATTCCTGTATTAGAGGACACATGTTTAAATTGATGTTCACCGGATTAAGTCAGCATACCGATCTGAGAGATAAGCTGACAAAAGCTTCAGGGATAAATGAATTCAGATAAATTGTCCTCGAAATGATAGAAAGGAGAAAAAATATTCCTGCGGAAGAAAAGCTAGGTTGGTACCTTCGATATTGGAAAAGTAAACCAAAGACTGCGTACCTGAACGGCATATCACATCCAGAGCATGAGTAGCTGAAGGAGATTGAAGAAAAGCAGGAAAAAATAGAAGAAGAAGAGAAAAAGTAATAACTGAAAGAAGCAATCGTAGCTGAACAGTGAATTGATGATTTGTTCTTTATCATTAGCTTTCAATGTGGCTCATCAAATTAGAAATGAATGCTTTCTACTGTACTTTCATTGAGCGTTCCTCATTAATTTATTGGAGCCATCCAGTCAAAGAGGAAAGAACCTCTTCTCTGCACTTAACCACATCAGCAGGGTCAAGTTAATTGGGGGGTCTCAGATCTAGGTGGTGAGCTCCATTTGCTATATACAATAATTAATACGTATCAAGCAGGCTTTGAGGCTACTTGAGAGACTGGTGTTGGGACTGGCTCCACTCCAAGGATCAAGTCCTCCGTTGGTGAAGAATATTCTGGACGCAGAGAGATACTCCTGATCTGTGACGCCTCCAAAATGATTGAGGATGTAGTCATAGTCAGGCTTGATTTGGAAAGTATCATGGCATTATTGAGAGTAAGCATCATAGTCGAAATCAGCTTTCCAGAACATATCCTGCTTACCATCAGTACTCATAGGCATAGCTTGATCTCCACAGGCCAGGATATCCCATCCGCTCATGTCCTCATCAGCAGAAGAATCTCCGTAGATCTAGTTGCATGCGGTTTTGTTGTTGAAGTTGTAGTAATAAGTAATAGACTCCTTGATTGCTGAAAAAAGGATTTCGTCATTGGAGTTGGGAGTGACTTTGTCGAGAGGAATGCAGGAAGAGTTGGCAGGCCAGGCAGTGACATTTTTAAGGAAAGATGTAGGGTAGGGGTAGTTGATCATAGCCAAGTAAGAGTAAGCTACATTGATGTAGTCCATCAAAAGAGCAATGTCTTGGTATTTTTTGATGGGCGTACAGGTGTTGAAGTACTGGCTGAGGAAGGAGATTGGAGCCATTGGAGTTTGTGAGTAGGATGTCAATCTTCTAAATGCTTCCCTAATCACATTTGGACAGTTGGTGCTGTGCATCTCGTAGTTCTTTGTCACTATTTTGTAAAAAATGCCAATATCGAAGTTTTGCCTGTTTCGGTAATAGTAAATAGGGGCTGAGGCGGCGTGAGCAATATCCACAACATGAGGATATTTCATTCTCATCCAGGCTGCCAGCATACCTGCATAGCTACCTCCAAAAACAACAACAGAGCAATCTTGACAGTAGTTTTGCTTGATGAATTTTATGAATTCAACGTAGTCCATCATAGCTTATTCAGTGCTTAGGAAAGCCAAATTTTCAGGCTTTGTAGACTCCTGCTGGTCTCCAAAAGGCCAGCTCTTACCAAAGTATCTGTGCTCAGGATATACCAAAAGGCCGTTGAGTTTCTTGGAGACGACGTCGTTGTACCATCCTGCATTGCGGTAGAACATCTCGATGGGGCCCTAGTTACCCATGTACATCAAAATAGGTCCCTTTGTGTCCTTTGACCAGTTGCTTTCATCAATCAAGTATCTCTGCCTCCAAATTCTTCCTCCCATTCTATAGTTGAAATGGGATATTTTCTGAGTATAGTAGAGCTCCTGGTAAGAAACTTGCTAGTTAGACGATTCAGTGGAGGCTACTTTGGACCAGGGAAAGGTCATTTTTGGAATGGAAGATACAGCTACTATGACAGTGAGAATAATCAAGACGAATCCAATTTTCATATGTAGAAATTATATCAACATAGTAAGTAGGATTACAACTATAAAGATCTTAAATCAATCGGAATCAGAATCAAGACCCTTTATCTTTATCTTTTTCTTGTCACGTATCTCCTTCTTTTTGATTTTTTTGCCTTATTTCCCAACCATTTCGGCTTATCTGCTCTTGACTTGCTTCTCTATTTAATTGTAGTTGGGTTGAATAAATGTTCTCTTCTCTTTTTTCTTCTTCAGCTTTCCTCGATCATAGTCAAGTTAATACTCATCTTTCTCCTTTGGAGCAACAAATTGCTTCTAAACTTGTTCAATATATCTTTGATTGTTCGGATTTTCCTTCAAAAGAACTTGGTTTGGTTCAAAGCGAAGTTTTTGTATTTTACCAAACTTTTACTATGCTTAGTGTTGAGTATTTTTTTTAGGAAGTGTCATTTTTTGCTTCTATTTCTATGCCTGCTGCTCTTATGATTTTTCATGCTTTTCGTCAACAATGTTATCTTTTGAGATTTCAGGGGTTTACTGTTGAACTGTTAAGGGTGGTGGAATAGTTAGTTGATTAGAACTATATTTCTCTCTTTGATAAAATGCTAAAGTAGCATTTTTCAAATCAATTTGAAGCTGGGGAATGGTTCTGATTCTATGTTGATCGATTTGATACCATATCCGATTGGCTCCTTTGATTTTAACATCACTTTTGCCATAAATTATATAAATTTCATATTTATCGTTATCTACTTTGATTTCCATAGGTATTATTTTGCCTTCCTTGTCTTTATGGATCGCAAAATTAGGAGCTTGATTTCTGATTTAGGATTCTACAAATACAGAACGATTGCACTGCTTACAGAATATTGATTCGCAAAATAATTGTCTATTGATTGTGTGATAGGAAAGCAGGCAGCTCTTTTGCTCTGTTTTTGGCAAATGAAGACAGGCTCGAGGACCACCTTCTTTGACTTTGCTTATATAGAGGGAAGAGGCAAAAGATAGCTTAGCCACTTACCATTTCGACACATATTGCTGCAGAGAACTGATAATGTTCTCAGGGTTGAAGGGTGATTTTGGGAACAAGTTTGAGTTTTGATTTTTCTAATTCAGATAAGAAGCCAGTAAATGTGACTCTCGGCAGGGAACCGTCCTGAGCCAGTTGTAAAGAGAAGCAGTATGGAAAAGAATGTAGAATGCAATGTTGTGATTGTTGATGTATCTGGGAATGACTATGTGATGATGAGAGAAGTCGTACGAGTGACTTGCCTATTGAGATTGGGAATTGTTGCTTCCGATGGTGGCGGTTTTGATGAATATGATTGGTTGATAAGGTAGCTCCTCCATAGTTGAGGATAATAATCAAACAAATGCTATCAGCTGTCTGTCTGACAGGGAAACCTGAATTTTTTGAGACTCATAGTTCTAGCCATCAATTCCAAATATTCCTTTTCTCTGTCCATCACCTAGTGGCTCTAGTCTGAAAGATTTTATTTTGGCCCAGCCGAACTACCTTCCTTCTTTGACCTCTCTCTTTTCCAGATCAAAATTATCTCCAGAGTCACATCTGAGAAGATATTGTAATAGATTAAATCTTCCATGCTCAGACAGAACAACTTGCATATCGATGGCTTTATCTTCAATTCTCAGCAAAGGGGATTGGTTATATTTAACAGATATCCATGGAATGTACGTGAATACTGTATTCAAGAAATCTCCCTCCATAACTCTAAAATTTTGGTCAGTGATAGGCTAATTCAGAGGTGGTAGAGGGCTATCCTGATACGAGTACGTTAGCTTTCCTGGATACCTAATCATCGATATTAGTCGATAAACAGCCCATATCTCGAATCGTAAACCTCCAAGGCAACGTAAAAATTATGAGTTGATGTCAACATCAGCTATGAGAGCCCATTACAAACTCAAAAAGGAATAGACTGATTATTCCTTATTTTCAAGCTCTACTTTGAATGTGTTGAAAGGCTTGGTTTTTCCTTTTACTGCCAAGAAAGCTGAAATTTCAGTGGTGCAGTCTTATGCAGCTTCCATGGTCTGTGTCTTTGCAAAAGCATTCCCACTACCAGCCGGTATATGACTGACAGGAATTTTTCCACATGCTTTGCTATTAACAAATTCGTGCATTAACCCATCTCCTGAGATAATCAAAATTCCTTGATATGGGGACAGATCTAAAGTGTCAAGATGCTATTTGCAGTGACTCCTTCTCTGAGTCTAGAAGATTTCGAGGGTGAAATTGGTGTATTGTATAAATTTTTGAAGAAGGTTGAGCTGCTTGCGAGAGTTGGCTCCAGCTGCAGGATTAAAATAAGCTAATAATCTGAGTTGTTATGGGTCTTTGATTTATCTGTTGGTGATTGCTTTGAGAAGAGAAAGTTGTAAGGACCTCATATCGTATTTTGACTGCTCAGTGTAAAGAAGCAAAGTTTATATTGTTCGTCTGGGCTTGCTGAGCCAACCTTTTCTAATGGGAAAACAGTTTATTTTGATTTAGTATACGTCTCCAGTGATATTCTTGATATGAACTCCAATGATATCCCTTAAATTGATTGTAAGATGACGTTGCCTTCCATTTTCTTCTGGTTTGAGCTAAAGAGAAGAATTGTTGAGGGTCATGTAGAGAGGTTGATCTGTTTCTTTGAAAAGTTTATAGTGCACTTTAACACCCTATGCCTCTAGTAGATTTATGGCTTCTTCTTATTACATTTGATTATATTTACTCTCAAAGAAATCTTAGATTACACATCACGATTGAGGTATTTCAAGGAAAATGCCATGAAGATATCAAGCTATGATACGAACATAATCATTATATTATACTACTGTCATGTCGCAGGTTGAGATTACTCATGAAAAGAAACCCTTCCGTTTTGCTTGTTCTCGCTGTCTCTAAGCTTACGACGAAGATCAGCATAAAGCTCTCATTATATGTCCAAAATTTCATACATACTGCCAATCATGTATCCACAATCATCTTCTCAAGAAGGATAAAGCTGAAGATGTCCAAGGAACCTGTCCCCAATGTGAACACTCGTTTTAAGCAAATGCTCTATCTACTAACACTCTCCTCGATGATGTCAATAGACAATGTTTTATCTCAGACCATCAAGAAACAGTATAAACTGAAAATATTGAGAAACCCACTCTTGAAGAATAGTTAGTTAGAGAGAAAGAGAAAACAAGATGGTTGTTAACGTATTGTGAAGAGCTAGACAGTCGAGTCCAAGTTGTATAAAGCAAGCAGAAAACACAATAAGGGGAGTTATCAAAAAAGATAAGTCACCAGCAGGCCTCCTTAGAGAGGTTAGCTGTGTAATTTTGGAGAGTAAGAGGAGACAGCTAATTTTAAGAAGAAAACTTTGGAAGAATGATATAGTTTACTCAGCAGATAATTAGTAGTCACCCTACATATGATTACAACAGTCATGGTTTTGGAAATGTAGAGGATCAGATAGGAATGTTCTAAGCAGAACCAGTCAAATGGTACATAACAGGTCGTCAGGAAAGAAACTTTAGATCTTCTCCTTATGATATCCTATCCCTGTGTTATCTGATAACTAAATAACATGAAGAGGCATAAAGGTGGTACACTTCTCAACTTTCCAAGGGACCATAAAATTATCAGTTGATTATCGGACTAGCCAATGCCAAGTACAACAGGGGAAAATATGAATAGGCAGAAAAGTTGTACAAAAGAATAATTGAACTGAAACCAGAAATGGATCGACCTTATCAACAGTTGGCATTCATTAAATGTCTTAAGCAAAATAAAAAAAAAGAAGGTCGAGCATATGCAGAAACATCTCTCCAAAAGAACCCGAACAACATTTACGCGAGATTTTTATTAGCCACAACTGAAGAGTAACTAGAAGTTCAGCTTGAAAATTTGCATCATATCGTCAGAGACCGTAAAATATATGCAAGGGCCTATAATGGCCTAGGAACAGTATACAAGGAGAAAAAGTAACTGGATGAATCACTTAAATGGTACCATAAAGCAATCTAAATCAATCCTAAGTATGATGCACCTTATTATGGAGTGGGTCTTATTCATTTCAGTAAGGAAGAGTATGACAATGCCATCAAGTGGTTCGAATAGTGTGCCAAGGTTAATCCCACCTACTAAAATGCCTTTTTTGGTTTGGGAAGCTCTTATAACAAGATAGGCAATAGATAAGAAGCGATTAACTGGTACAAAAAATGCCTGACAGTCAATCATAATAACAGCAAGGCTCAGAATGCCCTTGGAAGCATCTATGCCATAATGGAGGACTACGATCAAGCAGAAGAGCACTTGAAAAAGTGTATCGAACTTGACCCCAATCACTCCTTGTCACTCAATTCTCTCGGAAATGTATGCTTCTACAAAGGAAACTATGAAGAGGCAATCAAGCATTACTAGAAATGCATAGAGATTAACCCTCGATACGGGGCTCCTTACAACGGTCTCAGCAACGTATACTCCAAAAAAGGCGATGAATAAGAAGCAAAAAAATGGTACGAGAAAAAGATGGAGATCGTAAAATGATTCCTCCTGCTATATTTTATCATTTTTTCATGTTTTATGTTATTTCATGACACTCTAATGATGGTTCATAATTTTTTATTCACTTTATTTAATAGTTGAGGATAAATGGGTGAAGATAACGAGGAAGTTGTTCGTCTATACTAGTTCAAATAATGGCCAGTAGATAGTAAGAATACCTTAACCAGACAAAAGAAGGAGCTGTACAAACGTATTTTGTCTCATTATTGGCATAATCTTTTCTTTGACCCTCATAGTCATCGCGGCCGTTCTGTTCAAAAAATGTACAAACTCTGATATTCAGCAACATTCTACAGTTTCACATTACCTACTGACTCAAGCGGCAAGCTCTGCGGCTATGATTATCCCAACCATCCATATGTGTTCTTTACTGCTGCACCCTTAATCGTACTTCTAACGTCATAAAGCAATCAAGAGTATGCGTAAGCAAGTGTCCGGTCAAGGGAGATAGCACTACTTCATGCAAAACAAACAACTTAGTAACTTCATGCATCGTTTCGCCTCTTGCTGCTGCTACTAATACATTTGCCCAACAAAGTACAATTATTTGAATATAGCCATGTACGGAGATTTCTGCTGGCCAGTGGATCCTACTCTGGAGAAGCAGATCCAGAAAAATAGTAATATGGGACCGAGAATTCAATTTTTTCAATCTTTGGATGGCGTCAAGATAACACTTATCGCAGTTTTAGTATTTTCGATTATCTTCTGGTTATTAGTTCAGTTTTTGACCCAATGCACAAACTACGTAATAATGCCAGCATGTGTGGTTGTCATGGTATTTGCAATCAACCTAGTGGAGATGTTTTCGACTAACGACACTAGGCTCAAGAAAGCTCTCTTCATCGGTCTGATCGTATTTGCAGCCCTGATAGTTTTATCTGTATTCAAAAACTGTAATAGCATGAGATTACACGCCATATTCCTTAAGGCAGCGTCTCAAGTGTTCAAGTGGAGAAAAAGCATGCTTCTTTACATTATCATGTATCTCATCATTTTGGTCCTACTTGTGGCATTGGTGCTATTCTAATTCGTAGGTTTCTGGTCAAACGGCAGGAAAATATTCCTTCCAGCTTAATATGTATACTATAAAATCGAGGGATTCAAATTTTCAACAGGAGTAGCTGTACTCCTGGCAATTCAGTTGCTCTGGGGAATTTCCTTCATCAAGTAAAGCTGTAATTATTATTTTATTTAGATAATTTTTGTCTCGGTGGAAATGCTATTCAGTGGTACTTTGAGTAGTCCCTCACATACAAATAGTAAAGCTGTTCCCCTTTGCTTGCTCCTCTTAAGTGGAAATTCAC
>Ga0100378_1003869_pt1 | contig 14185 bp, 18 predicted proteins | sample CryGeymeta201502_FD_81535 | JGI IMG/M metagenome (GOLD analysis project Ga0100378, IMG submission 81535) | Groundwater microbial communities from Crystal Geyser aquifers in Utah, USA - Crystal Geyser metaG 2015-02 | ecosystem: Environmental > Aquatic > Deep subsurface > Groundwater | place: USA...
AGCTAAGTAGAAGTGGCCGAGTGGTCTAAGGCGGTAGATTAAGGCTCTATTCCGAAAGGGCGTGGGTTCAAATCCCACCTTCTACATTTTTTGTTTAACATATTATTAAATCAACTTCCCTCGCCATCAATTATATCATTCCGATGATTATGAATATCCTTACATGATGATATCAAACCATGTTTATGAAATCTACCATTATTTCTCATATTTTTGATCAACCAAAAATGAGCATTCTATCATTTGTCTCAACTCATATTTTTCACAAAATTGAAGAATGATGCTGAAAAAGTATCAGCTGTGGAAACTACAGTCGTTGTTTTTATATTTAGTCTGAGAGAAATGCTGCTGCTAAATTATGTATTTGTTTCCATCGTACTTCATAAGGAAACATATCAAACCTTCAGAATCAATGAATATGTTATCTAATTGCAACACAAAGAAATTCTGGAAGATCGGAAGCAACATCATTTTCAGTGGTTGTAGGGAGGGTTCTGAATTATTGAGTTGATTTGAGTATGGTAGGTAGGTATATACCAACATTCACTTTATCATTTATAATTCTTATAGTTTATTGATGAGCAAAAAAAAACTATCCAAAGTGATCATCCTGGGGGACTCAGCGTACTTATCGACTTATTTAGTGTCGGAAAAACATCTCTTCTCAATGCGTATGTTGTCTCTCACCTAGTTACGTTGACCAGAAATTTCTACAATCCTACAAAGCTACAGTAGGTGCTGACTTCATGGAGAAGGAAGTCGTCGTTGATGGAAAAGTGATCAACCTTGAGGTTAGTATACTTATAGGCAGATCTGGGACACCGCTGGCCAGTAAAAATTCAGAAGTTTGGGAGGAGCATTCTACAGAGGAGCCGACTGCTGTGTGTTAGTTTATGACATAACAAACAAGCGGGTAAGTTCCGATCGATTTAGTCCTTCGATAACATCGAATCTTGGATCACAGAGTTCCTTAATCAGGGAGCACCAAAAGAACCTGAAAAATTCCCTTTCATTCTGGTCGGCAACAAGATAGATCGCGAGGACGAAAGATAAGTTGAGGAATCCAGCGTCAATGAATTTTTGGAAAAGCATCCCAAAATCAAGCATCTGACCACCAGTGCCAAGAACCGTCAAGGAGTCGAGGTTGCCTTCGAAAAAATCGCCTTGGCCTCGATTGAGAACAAGACAGAAGAAATGTAGTTTTTTATGAATGTAGATTCATTCCTGTGGAGGTCAACACCACCAAGCTGAACAACAAGAAGAAGCAAGAGAAAAAGAAAGGCTGCTGTTGATACCGAATGGATTCATATTTAAAATGTCAGTATCAGAATGAAAAGGGATCCAGGCCATCAAAGACTCCGTTCCTTTCAGCATCCTCATTTCCGCGCCAATAGTATCCTAAGAGAAGAGGCATTCCGAATAAGCGAGGCCGCTCATTCATAGGCATCCTGACAGCCTCAAAATTTCGACTCGGAATGAGCTGAAGTGGGCGGATTTGAACCTCAGGCATTCTGGGAGGAGCTTCCTCCTTGGTAAAGTAATGATGAGGCGCTAGTTTTCGGGAACTAGAGTGAAGCTCAAGGCAGTTGTCTCCTTTGCTGGGAGCAATGGTAAGTGTTCCATTTTTCTTGACGTCTGTAACAATTCCAGTTTTCCAGATGAGGTCTTTTTCGCACCAGTAATCGACAGGTTCGTTTTGCTCAACCTATCTGATTCTACGATTTTCCTACTTATTTTAGAGAGCTTATTTCCTCTTATTGTAGAGTTACACCTCCTCTATCTAGTTACGCTTCAAATAACTCGATAGCAGATCTTAAATGACCATCGAGTTGGTTAAGTCATAGGTGGGCAGGTGAGTGTGGCAAATTCCACATGCAAAGCCGTGACCAGCAAGATCTTCAGCACAAGACAAGCAGAAAGAGTGTCCACACTGTCCCAAAACAGGAGACAGAAGGAGTTGGAGGCAAATAGGACAGGTCAGAACTTCCTCATTGATGAGGGAGTCAATTTATCTGAGATGAGGTCGATTGACAGCAGATTATGAGGTTTTGCGAATGAGTTTTCTTTTGACAAGGCTCTGGAGGACGGGAGAAGAGACTGGTAGCATGGTGTATTTGCTTTTTCGAGGGACAGGTTGTTTGCGAGTGTTTTTTCCCATACTAAAAACTAAATTATACAGAACAGCAATTATTAATTAGCTATCAAAACTTCCACTTACTCTTGCCTCCCATACTCCCGTTCTTCACCATCGTTCCCACAATAGTGTTCTCTCGTCTCTGTTGTCTGTGTCACATAGATAGGTACTTAACTGAGCTGCATCTGCCTCTCTCCATAACGTGACTCTCCTATCCAAAAAACTTTTCTAGGTTAAGCTTGACAGTACTTGTATTTTACTATTTCTAGGGTTTGCGCTAACTAGCTGCCTTTTTGATACTAGATCGATGCTGCTGTTGGGAATCAGAAGTTTGCAGGGCATGGTTGGGTTTCACCATGATAACTGACTTATTTGAAGTTTGTTTTTGATTCTTGATACTTGACTACTTGAGCACCTGGTTGTTAATGATCCAGTTATTGTGAACAATTCTGCTTTCCTTGCTGCTCTAGTTCGCCAGCATGCCTATGATGCTTTCCTTTTTTGATTCCTTCTACTTCTTTTGGGATTATGTCTCTTTGCTTTTTCGGAGGAAAGAGTGCAAGCTGGAGTCTTTGTTGATGTTGGACTGATCCTTTGGCCGATTGAGGTAATCTTTCGAATGAGTAGACAGCAGTGGAGTACGAGCTGGCTCTTGCAGCTGAGTTTGATTCTTGAGGATGTTGATCTTATCATGAAGTCGGTCATTGATCTTTTGTTCTTTCCTCAGGTACAAAGGAATGTCAACACTCCGCGAGATCTCAGCATAAGGCATGAAGTACATGTGGAACAATTCTGGTTCATATTTTCCTTTTCTCGTGTCCAGGCTTACTTGAGTTCTGTCCATTTCTTAGTAACATTCATCTCGGTTAGAATCAAACTATTCTTATCAGCTTTCAAAGATTGTTTAGCTGTTAGGATCTTTCCTGTGATGCCTTTATTATCATCACCTTTTCGGCTGTTTGTTGACTCTGATCGAGGCTTGGGTTCAATCATAGAAGGCCTGCTAGGAGCAGTCGATGCTATTGGTGTATTTTACGAGTATTGATGCTCAATCGATTACTTTTATTTCCAGGCAATACTTTTGGTTGTTTTTCTCCTCTTCTTGCTTCCTTTGGCTTGCTATTCAGGCTGTTTTTTCCTGGAGTTGAGGAAAGTGTTATGAAGTAGTATTTATTAATCGGCCATATCAGGTGTGATGACCCACAATTTTGACCTAATCAGGCCTCTCTCCATAAGCCTTGTGTGTAAGGTGTTAAGCTGATGGATGAAGACCTAGTCAACCTAGGTACCTTATCTGCGGGCATTGAGGTACTATAGAGCTTTATAGATATTCCAATGGAACCTAAATATGGATAGTTTGATACTTGATGATGAAATAAATTGCGAGGAGACAGAAGGGTCTGCTTTCGCTATGCCAGCCGTGGATAAGAACTGTGCCATGTTAGCGTTTAGCTTATTCGATGAAGCCGACTACAGCACTGATGACATTTTGGTCGATGATATTCTGAATATTGTTCTCAGCCCAGTCGAAGGTGAGAAAGCACATTCCTTTGACAGTTGTGTTGTTCTGAGTATGCCTTCCTGCGCAGTTGATGATGTGAGTGATCTGATTAAGGGTCAACCACTATATGTCCTGAGTCACTGGTGGTGTACGTGAGCTATAATTTCGTCTCCCATGAAGATGCTATCTGTTATTTTGACGGGAATCGACACGTCTTCGAGGCAGGGGTTGTTATCGTTCTGCATGTGTTTGATTTATGACTGTTATATTATAAAATTTGTAAGAAGCACACTACCATACTCATCTGCAATATAAAGGAATATGCATCAATAAGTGTTGCGCTTGTCGTCGTTGAAGGGCCTGAATTCGTTAGCAAAAGGACTAGTAGGATTTAATTTTCCATCTTATTCTTGTGGAGTTTCCTGATGAAGTTACTACTCTTCTTCTTTAGAAACTTACCTCACTTCTCCTGTCTCTCTTGGTAGCATCTTTGATTCTGTTTTGGGCTCGAATTATTAGTCCCTCCTGGGGGTATATCCACTTCTGATCAGTGAATCTCCTTCTTTCTTCAGGGTCTAGGCGGTATTCTTGATCAATTTACCACCGACCCAGCATCCAATGTCAAACTCCTTTTCACTGTAGTAGTACCTTCCGATTCCGTCCCTCTGGTTTTACTTGTAATATCCCTCGAACCAATGTCCACGATCTGCCCAGTAATACTTTCCAGCACCATTAAACTTGCCTGCCAAGAATTAGCCAGTGTAGTATGAGCTGTCGCTATACCATAAAGTACCATTGCCTTAAATTTCATAGTGATCTTTTTTTTTGGTGAGCTCGCCTTAGTATGATAGTCCAGCTCCGAGGTCAACCTTCACCTGGAGAACATTTTTCTTGAAATAGGTCTCTTATGACTCACCTTCATCTCCAACAAAAATTATGCTTCCTTTGGAGTACCCTCTATGAAGTTCGAATCCATAGTTGAGCTTAGGGTAGCCATCTGACCATACTCCCTTGATGGTGATGGCCCTTTCTTCAATTTTAAGCTAGCCTTGCCCATCCGCTTTATTATTCGAGACTCTGCCTTTATAGACAAATCTGTTTGGCCACATGATTTTACCCTATCCCTCGGCAACGCCATTGACAATTCTCCCTTCATAATAATACCTCTCTTCTGAAAAGATGACACCATATCCAGTTCTGGGTCCATTCTTCTACCAATTACCTTCACAGTTGTATGGATATTTTTGGTCGAGGGATACCGTCCTAGATTGCACTTTGGTGATATATGGCTTGTAGGTGGTACCAGCTGCCTCCATGCAGAAGTGTTTGAAATCGTTGTGCTCAACTGTGCTTTCGCAGCAGGCGTTACCCATTGATTTTTATTTGAATTAATAAAGACAATAAATTATCAAGGAGTAGTCTCAAGTAGGATAAGAAGCTTTCATATGTCCATCCCTATTGAATCTGTCTTCCATTGAATGCGCTTGTCTAAATGCCAAATACCCTATCGACTCTTTCCACTAGGTACGTAATACCTGCCTTTACCGTGACGCTTTCCGTTCAACCAATGACCTTCGTACCGACTGCCGTTCGGCCAGGTAAACACTCCCCAGCCATGTTTGACATTGCAAGAATACTATCCTTCGTACTTTCTACCATCAGGCCAAGAGTATGTTCCATTTCCATCCATCAAATTATTTTTCCACTGGCCTTTATATACTCTTCCGTCACTCCAACAAAATGTTCCCTCTCCTTCATACAACTAATGTACCCATTGACCCTCATAATAGCTGCGATCTTTCCATTTGAATTTTCCCCACCCATGCTTCTCGCCAGCTTAAAAATCACCTTCATAGCTTGACCCGTTGGGCCACTGATAACATCCCTTTCCCCATGGTACATTTTAGCGCCAGGAGCCTTAATATTTTGATCCGTCAGCTTTGAGTAAGGTACCTTATCCGTAGGCCTGGTCTCTTATGAAGCTTCCTTTATAGATATCATTATTCGCATGATAGAAAGTTCCTTATCCGTAGGCATTGTCTTCTAGAAAGTTACCTTAATATCTATCTCCGTTCGGCCATTTCTGGACCCCATGTCCATGTTTCTGACCATTTTTGAGCTATCCCTCATACTCAACATTTCCGCTGAAGATCATTTTCACAATATTATTCTCATTCTTGTGCGCCAGTTATTGACCCATCTCAAATATTTCATAGGCAACAGTATTCCTGAGTACATGTTCCTCGATTAATTTATCCTCTTCATTGGCAGTGGAGTGTTTGAATATTTTTCTACGTGGTTATTTGTACAAAGACGGACATATTTGACGACAGTTAGCATTGTTTCCCATAATTATTTATGTCAAGATAACAAACATAAATCATCAGTTTTTGTGAATATTGGGATGGAATTTGACAAGATAGCCCTGGAATCTCAGTAGATCTTTCTCGAAAGAGTTGTTGGGACAAATTATGGATCTTTTCTTCATTACCATGTCTCTTGCTTTCTTGAAGCTGTAGCCATACTCTTTCATTAGGTAGGCGATCACCAATGTACTGCTTCGAGAAATCCCCATCTGGCAGTGCACCAATACATTTGTTTTGTCCAAATGGGTCTTTATAAAGGCATGGGCCTCTTCAAGATGAGGATATATATTCTGGTCCTCCATGTCTTCCAAATCGATCCATTTGTGGTGCTTCATGTCATGTCTATTGACTAAATCTTTGACATCGAAATGTTCGAAGGTCCACGAATCAATGATGCTAAGGACACAATCGATGCCAGTCTTTTACTTTAGCTTAGAGTCATCCAGAGCAGCAACTCCACTGAGGTATAGGTTTCCTGATTATTTTCTGGGTTTTTCTTCAGGATGGATACTGTGAACATGACTGCATTTGTTGGAGTTCGTGTATACGTCCATAAACATCTTATAATTATTGTTCTTTTGCTTGCATAGTATAATCTATTTTTCTTGTAAAACTGACACATTCTGAATAAGAGTATTAGTAAAAATGAAGAATCAGTTCATATTTGCCTCAGCCACCAGCATCATTCCTTCTACTAGGTCGTCTACTTTGAAATTCATCACTGATAGGTTCTTGTTCTTTCTGTACCAATAGTCGGGAGCTCTAAATACTACAGGTCGATTAGATGTATAAGATCTGAAGTTTGGATGGACCTTCTTCACGTTTGGATTCTTCTGGGTGAAGGATTTTTTAAGGACAAACAAGGGAGCATAGATGGAAGGTACGTCATTGGCCAAGGTTCCCATGTCCACACTCACCTCAATGCGGAAATAGTTAGCCACCAGAGTGCTAATGGCTGTCTGATGAGACACTGTCGGCACAGTTAGTTGATGCATCATTTATTTTTTCTCTCCTTTACCCACAGCCTTGCTGATCTTATGCTTGTGGATGATCTTCTTGAAGGTTCGAGAAACTCCGTTATTGGCAGAAATGAATGTATACTGAACTAATTTCACCAAGACTCCATCCAAATGGCTGTCTCCGTTGGTATTATCAGCCTCAATGTCGACTCTTATTGTTTCTCCTTCGAAACACACATTGCCTGGATTAAAATAATTATACGCTAGAACTAGGCCAAGAGAGATACCTCACCTTGAGAGAAACAACCACAAGATACAGGATTTGTGGAAGTATTGCCCTGATAGGAGGAGATATCCTGTCTAAAGGGTTCGCGGACGAGAAGTGGACTAGAGTAGAATTCCCTCCTTTCTGGTTTGTTGTAATTGACAAAGTAGGCAATCAGCTCATATTCAATTTTGGCATCATAATTGGAGGATTCGAAGGATCCTGGTAAATTTTAAGAAAGTTCGATGCTGAAAGGATAAGCATACTTTCCTTTTTCGAAATGCTGATCCTCGTACTTTTCAAGCAGATATTCAGTGTTATAGAAGGTGTCACTGCCTGTAAGTTTGCTACGATTAGCACTGCTTCCTTCGAACCACTGGCACCACTCTTTTCCTGCATTAGTTGATAGTTACCTTCGATGCGGAGATAGAGCGCATCGAACTTGAAGTTATCGCTGGCCTCGACAAAGACAACACCTTCGATGCTGCTGCCTGAGTTATAGAACTGTTTTTATGTTTCGATGTAGATCTTGATAGCTTTGTTGTGAGGGTCAGTGTTTCCCATATAAATAATAACGATTCGAATACTGGTTATCCTATATCAATAAAGAATTTTGGTAAGCTCCTCAACTGTAGAATGAGCCACACTTTCAATTATTATTATTACCCGCCATATGTAAGCATAAAGCCAACCCAGCCTCACCAGACTCACCAAAAATATAGAAACCACTTCACCTGATAAAACTAATGGCTCTCCCTCCGGTAAATAAACTAAAGCTTCTAGTACCTCACAAGGAGAGAAATTACCTTTCAGCCTCCTTACACAGGTCTACGAAAAGGTGGGAAACACCTAGGGCAAGAATTCAAAAAATATCCAAAAGGGTGACCTTTCAGACATGTTTAAAGAGCTTATGCGTCGATCAGTTGATGATTTGGTCAGAGGATACTGGCTATCAATCGTCAAGTGTGGTCCCGAGTACGAAAAGAATGAACTGGGAATAGGAAAGGAAATCCTTATGAAGGCTGTTTCAAGGGCGTGTGGATCTTCAGTTTCACAAATTAGATAACTTGTCAAAGAGACAGGAGACCTTGGCCTTGCTGCTCAAAAGTGTAAATCTGGCCAAAAGATGATGAGCTTCTTTCTGAAGAATATGAAGGCACCACCGCCATTAACTATTGAGAAGGTATTCAATGGTTTCGTAAAAATATCAAAGACAAAAGGTAACAACTCCATCTCTGAAAAGCAAGCTGTGCTCTAAAATATATTGCTGGAATCAACAAAAGAAGAGACTAAGTTTATCATCAGATGGGTTGAAGGGAATTTGAATATATCTGCAGCCGAAAAGACCATGCAAAAAGCCTTAATCAATGCTCTTTTTGAATAACTTTTCCCGAGAAAAATGCAAACTGATGAATTGTTTGATCAATACGAGCAAACAATCAAAAAAGCTATTGCTGAATATCCAAATGAAGAAAAGCTAATCAGAACATTGATCGAGGTTGGATCTGACTATTAAAAACTTGAATAGACATGTAAACTCACTCTTGGAGTTCCTTGTAAGCCTATGTTGGCTAAACCTACTCGTGGAATCACTGACATTCTGACCAGATTTGAAGGCAAACGACCTACTTGCGAGTACAAATACGATGGTTTGAGGGGTCAAGTTCACTATTTCAACGACAACATCAAAATTTTCTCTAGGAACCTGGAAGATATCACCGAAGCATACTCTGATTTAGTGGAGAACATTCGAAATAATATGGCAGGCAAAGAGAAAGAGTTAAGCAGTTTCATTGTTGATTGTTAAATCGTTGCTGTGAATAAGACCACAAGACAGCTGCTTCCTTTCCAAGTGTTGGCAACCAGATCAAGAAAGGCCACCAAAGCAAGTGATATTGAGGTTCATGTCAACATGTTTGCCTTCGATATTTTGTTCTTCAATGGGTGCATCACTCACTTACCTCTAATTGAAAGGAGATAGTACTTAGCAAAGCTTCAGCCTATTCTCTCAACTGACATTCTCAGGATCAGCGAGCATTCAGAGATTGACTAACTTTAAAAAATCGACTAATTTTTAACTGCTGCTATCAAGTTCGGTACATAAGGATTGATGATCAAAGACTTAGACTCTGTCTACACTTGTTCAAGAAGATCTTGGGAATGGGTCAAACTCAAGAAGGATTATATTGATGGATTGGGAGATACTCTCGATTTGGTGCCGATTGGAGCTCTCTATGGAGCGGGAAAGCGTAAAGGACTGTATGGATCATATCTTTTGGCCGTCTACAACAGTGACATGGAGGTCTTTGAAACAATATGCAAGATAGGCACAGGCTTCTCAGATGAAGTGCTTCAGAAAGCTTACGAGTTCTTCCAGGACAAAATCACTCCCACCATGCCCAAACAATACAAACTTTCGGAATCAAGTGAGAAGATGGATGTTTGGTTCAATCCTTGTGCAGTTTGGGAAGTCAAAGGTGCAGATTTCCAGGTACATATTATTCTATTCAGTTATCGCCTATCTATACATGCGGAATCGGAGATGCTGACCAAAATAGAGGTATTGGATTGCGATTCCCAAGATTGATGAAAGTAAGAGATGACAAGAAACCACACGAAGCATCAACAAGCTAATTTGTGTTAGATCTATACAACCAGCAAGCAGTCGTCAAGAACAATGTTGGGAAAATGGAAGACGATGATGGTTTTTATTGAGAATCATTACAAAAATCATTAAATAAGCTCAATGCTATTCTCATCAAATTAGATGGAAGATTATTTGTCTTCGAATAGTGCTTATTGTCTCGCAGTGGGTCCAGGACTCTTCAGTTTGCATTTGAAATCGTTGAGATTATCCACGCTGAGGGTCATCGGAGACAACCCAAAGCTTTTGAATAGATCGAAGTTGAATTACCTCCCTTCATCCAGACTAGAGTTCTAATCCATTGTATTTTGTCGGATCATGATTTAGATGGGAGGCAGTTCTTAGACATTCTTTTTGTCGATGCTATCCGATCTGAAAAGAGCAAGTTTCGATGATGTTGTCCTTTGTTCTCCCAAAGAGAGAACACTATCAAGTAGTTCATGCTCTTTCTTGATGATAGTGCTAGCTATGTTATCATAATCTGATAGAACCTCACTACAATCCTTCTTTTTGAGTGTAGAAATCAGACTCAGAAGAGAGTTAGGGTGGATCTTGTAACCGCTCAATATCTTACTGTTTTTTAGAATCTGTCCTCCAAAGATTAAAATTTGATGCTTCAAAGGAATCTCCATCACTTTGTGAATAGTCTTCTTTAACTACCTGATAGTATCAGTAGGATTGGCCTTCAGAATAAAAAACTACTCATCCAAGCAAATGCATATATCCATACTATGATTATGCTTCTGTGGTTCCAGAGGTTCTTAGATGTGCAGAATTGAATGGTGACAAATCTTTAATTCAGCCAAACTCAGATCATATCGCGTGATATGTGACCCTTGATGTAGGATCGTATACTTTGATGGAAGTTGAAGAGAAGTATGGTGAAGCATATCCATGAGTTTATAGAAGGGGCTTGATTTTTTGAGGGTAAAAGGCAAACCATTACCGTTGTGAAGCCTGATATATACGGTAATCAGTAAGTCATTGTCACCATGCATATGTATTGATGTTTGTAATAAAATCATTCTCTCAGCATGATCGAATGTTTAGATTGTTCCACCTTGTTCAAAATTCAAGCAAATAATTTCATATCGGTTTTATTGATCTCCATATTTTTTTATTTTGGCCAAAACATTGTTAAGAGTTAATCAATAAACCAAAAGGTTTCATGAAAATAATGTTTCTCTATGAAAAGCAAATGAATAGTTGAAGAGAAATCTTACAAAATTATTAAATTCTGATCAATAAATACTCATAGATTTTTTAAGTTTGATGTCTCCTTCGTTGTTCTCCAAGTCATGCTTATTCTCAAACCTCTTGAAATTCCTTCATCTTTCTTGCGAGCGGGAATGCTATGCTTCCATTTCCATCGTGCTTCACCATTTAACACTAACAGCTCTCTTTTTTTTAGAGGAATTGCAATTTTTTGATTTTCCATCTCAAAGGCCATGATTGTGTCTGAGCCCAGACTCAAACTGACAATGACATCTTCAAAGAGAAACTTATTATCAGTGTGAGCTGAGATACCTTGCCCAGGCTCATATTCATTAATGATTAGTTGATTGAAAGAGCATTTATCAGGACTAATGTCTTTAAAATGCTCAAAAATGTAGCCTTCTATCTGATTTTTTATTGGAATAAAAGCTTCAGGAATCGGTTAAGCTTTTTAGAGAGTGTTTGTCTTATCATATGAGTATTGATAGCCATAGTGCTGGGTCCTTCTTTTCAAGGATGTGTTCCATTTTCTTTAGTTGATTGACGCTAGCAACTATTTTTCTTATTCTTTGCTGATGAATTATCGTTTATTGTACAGCCCGGGGATCTTTATTTCACCCTCCATTGTTTATTCTAATTAATTATGACAGAGTATAAATAGCTCCTAAAAACCTTGTTCCGCAGTTGGAGCAAAACTCACTAGCTAAGCTCTAGAATAATCGATCCCCAGCTTAGGAGAAACAACATCAAAAAACTTGAAGGAAACTATCGTGTAAATAACTATTAAAGCAGAGATTTCAAGATGAGATAGTACACAACTATGAGCCTCAGGAATAAATTGATCATGGACTGATACGATATCACCACCACCTTGCTGAATGTCAATATCGGACTATTCTTGTGCTTGGCCTACCACTGGGAGGAAAAACCATGAAATTGAATCCATATCCCAGAAGATAGTAACAATTTTAAGTCAACAGGCAACATAAAGCTAAAATACATTTTGACTCATTTTTGAAGCCTCATGATTTATGATATTGATATGTTTATAAAATTTATGATTTTAAAAAAGATGCCCAACGTGGTTTTCCTCATAACAATATGCCTCATCCTCTGGATATCAAATGGAAAATGTCACAACTCAACTGACTTCAAATACGATCTTAAGGAAGTATCCTAACTGATAGGCTACCATTCAGTCTGTAGCGAGTTCTCGAAAAGAACATGCTGTTCAGCTAACAACTTTGACTTTCTTGCAAAAAGGTAATAAGGCTTAAAGTTAGAATGGCTAAAATGATAGCAGGAAACAATGGTCTTTCAAGTGCATGTCGCTTTCGACTCACCAACACACTTTGCTCATTTTGCGATGGCGATGTGGTACACTTTGTTTGATTTTAGGGATAAAGCATTAAAGTTGGAGCTTGTCCTCATTACTGCTTGCAATTATATGAAGATTGCAAGCACGATTTCTTTTCATTCGATAATAACAATCAACTGAAGGTCTGCAAGGAAGATGATATAATCTGCTCCGAACTGTCACACATCATCCCTGCTGAACGCAAAGAGTCAATATGCTAACTGCTTGACATGAAGGTATAAAAAAATAACTGCTGGAGTGGTGAGGTAAGCTCGTATTTGAAGGGGCCAGGCAGAAGCAAAGTAAAACTTGCTAGCAAGCCAAAGACCAAAAAGAGGAAAGAGAGCAGTGTATGGGATATAATGCTCAAACAGAAGCATATCATAATCCCGATAACCTTAGCACTGATCGTATTGGTGCTGTATTTGATGAGGAAGTCACAAAAAAGGCATGATAACTGGAAAAGGCAAATTCGTAACCTCTGATAATTATTGTCATCTATAGTGATTTTTATTATGGAGAATGATGGTCTCTTGACTATAAGAAGACTTGTCTTTCGAGGAAATGCCATGAAGAAAAAGGCCATGCATCTTCCAGTTCTCTCCCTTCATGCTGAATAAAGCAAAAGATAAATCGCTAGATACAGCCGAAAGAAAAAAAGCGAAGACAAAATGTTAGAAAAAAAGAGCATCAGCAACATTCTTCATATCATTGAAGAACCTGAACATTGTAGTAAGTACATGATGACAAGCTTGAATACAAGAAGTGCCTTTTCTAAAGATGAACTTTTTGCTGTCAATCGATCGGTGGACATGTCTAGTCAGAAAAAAAGGCATCATATATCATTGCCGAGTTAGTAGTGTCGAGGGTAGCTGTATCACGCTATGAAATTTTTACTGGACAAGAAAAAACAGCAGATCAAGAAGAGTATGGATAGGAATGATAAAAGTTTCAAAAAAGGAGATGTTGACATGAAAAGATCATTTCTTCATGTTGATGACAGCTAAAGGTTGGTAGCAAGCAAAATAAAAATATTTCCTTCCTCCAGCTGCAGAAAAGTCATACCATTTAACACTCTCAGAGACCATTTTAAACGAAACATAAAGTAGGACAGGAAAAATCTCGTCGTCAATACCGAGAAAATGGTGTATGGGAGAAAAGGTCGATCTTAGAGGAAGTAATAAGATCTGACAGGCTGGAACGAACCTCAAATAAAAGAGAAAATACTTCATACTGAGCTAGCTGCCTAAAATATCGAGTATGAATCTCTGCATTTTTGACCCACATATGATGATATTATTCTTTTCCTTTTTGCCTTACTATCATATTTGAACATAATAATTAGCAATACTAACTATGGAGCTCTTTTAGCAGCCTACTCGACTTAATTCTTCATCGATTGAACTTCCGTTGTAATCAGGCATTCACAGAATCAACTCCCAGAATAACACTGGAGAATCTGACAGAATTATAGTTCATAACAGATACAACTTATCACCCTAATACAAAAGGCCTAATTCTCCCTTGGAAAATGCAAGATACAATGGCTATGCAAGTCCTGACAGAGGTAAAAATGCTAAGCTCAACAACATTTTATTCACAATTTAATAGAATCACTACTTTCGGAAGAACGTTAATCACATGGGTTCTCGCCCTCCAAAGTATCGAGTCTTTTCTAAACGTCCTTCTATCGATCAAGATTTTTAGAACAGTTTAGATAATCGAGAGAAGAAAGTTGTATTTA
>Ga0100378_1003873_pt1 | contig 14178 bp, 10 predicted proteins | sample CryGeymeta201502_FD_81535 | JGI IMG/M metagenome (GOLD analysis project Ga0100378, IMG submission 81535) | Groundwater microbial communities from Crystal Geyser aquifers in Utah, USA - Crystal Geyser metaG 2015-02 | ecosystem: Environmental > Aquatic > Deep subsurface > Groundwater | place: USA...
ATAGTTATGGCCGTGTTCAAAACATTAACGAAATAATGAAAAAGAAAATAAAGGTTAATCCAGAATCACTAGAAGAAAACCCATTTTATATATATTTCTTACTGACCAGTTTGATTGGGAAATGTCAAGATGGCTATATTACTTGTTTAGAGCTTGAAAACTTTAATCTTGAAGAGTCATCAGAAAAGCTAATGATGATATGTACAAGCAATGAAACAATAAATTCATTTAGGAAACTTGTTTCGAATAAGGACGACAAAAGATACTTACATGAGTATATAGCTGAGTTAAAGAAATCAACTACAAAATATAACTTCTTCTTACATTGGAAGAATTATACTGTTAGTATTGAGAAGTTAATTTATAATAATAAAGAAAACATAGAACAAAATTCTATTTTCGCAATCAAAATATTTTACGAAATGGAAAATGATGAAAGCTTTAAACTTGATAAGAAAAATCAAAATTTACATCAACTTGCTATAGAGAGAGCCAATAATAAGGTTGTAAAAAAGTTAAAGGAATTAAATAATGATAATCATGATAACAATGCTTTGTCAGGTATTATGAATATTATGGAAGGAGAAAGAATAGCAAGAAAAGATGCGAAAAAAACAAAGACTCAAAAACGAAAAATTAATATTTTAGAAAAAATGAAAGGGCAACAAATTTCAGTTCAAAGCTCACTTGACTCATTGTTTGAAAGCCAAAAATATCATCGACATTCAGTTCTTAAATCAAAGATAAAGAAATTATTAAAGCTTGACCACAGAACAAATAAAACGATTAGCATAATCGGATACATTTTACTATTTTTTTCAATAGGTTTTTATTTATTTATGAGTGTATACTCAATAATCAAAATTGATGATATTAAAAATGGACTAAAAGAACAAATTAACAATCTAGGACTATATCCAAATATTAATTGTCTTCAAATGAATTTATATAGTATTATTCTAGAGAAAGTGCTTAATAATAACACAACTAATTTTGATTTAACTTTAAGTAACTGTGTTCAGAATTTAAGCTTTCAAATCAATTTTATTGATAAAATTCAAATAGTTGAGTCTGTCATAGCATTAGATTTAGGATTAGAAATGGAAAAGACACAAGTAGAAAAGTTTAATACAATGTTAAATAATGATTTAAATAAGTATCCCTTTTTAGAGTATATAAATTACATCTCATACAAAATTATACGTGAACAATTCGACACCAACACTCTAAGCAGTCATAGTTCCTTAAGTTCATCATCCTCAAGAACTCACGATCGATTCAACACTAGTAACTTATTCTACAATCATCTTCAAAATAACTTCTTTAATATAATCCAAGATAAATTCGAAAGTAACAACTCAAATACTATTATCTATCTAGATTATATAGTAAACTTCCAAACATATACAAGAATATTCCTAATACTTCTAATAAGCCTTATAGCTATTATATTATCCTTTTTAGTTCCAATTATATCACTAAAGAAAAGAAAACAGACGTTTATGCTTGAAAGTTTTATCGCAATAAGAAAGTTTGATATACAAAAGTTATATATTAATCCTCTTCAGAAGTATTTAGGCTCAAGTATATCTATTAAAAATCAAAAAATACAAAATGTGGAATTAAAAGAAGAAGACGAGGTAGAAAAAGAAAAAGACAATGACAAAGATTCCGATAAGAAAAAGGACGAAAAAGAATCACACAAAAAGCATAAAAAGGATAAAGAATCAAAAGGAGATAAAGACTCGAAAGACTCTAATTCTAATGACTCGAAAGAAAATGATGAAAAGGATAAAGACTCTAAAAGTAAAAAAGGTAAGAAGAAGGATAAAAGCAAAAAAAATAAGAAAGAATCGAAGAAGGATTTGCTAATGCTTAATAAGTCTTATTTGAATTTCTTCTTTAAAGTTGTGTTATGTGGGCTTGGAATGTTAATTTATTTTGCTCTTGTACCGATTATTAATTATATTTATAAAGAAAATTTCTATAACAATTCGATTTTGATCTATAATAGTAGAGCAACGATTAATGAATATTCATTTTATTTAGTAAGAAGTTTTATCAAAACAAAACAAATATTTTTAGACTCAGTCAATAACAACGGAACAATCAATGAACAAAGTATTCAACAATACACAAATATGACCTTAAAGCTAAAAGACTTAAAATATAACTTTTCTTCTATTATTAATAACAATTACGATTTTTACGGCATTAATGACTTTAAAGATTTATTTAACGATAACATATGTAATGTTTTTAAGAAGTACGGATATGCTGACGCTGACTGTATTACATTTGTTAATAGTCATAAATTAAATGGATTAAATGCGATTATAAGTGTGATGATAGATAAGCTTAGCATTATATATCAAAAGATAATAAGTTTTGGTAATTTTATTTCAAGAGATGATGTTGTAAATTTACTAATGAGTGAAGAGTATAACCAAATAGAAGAAATTAATTCAGTAATACTTCAACAAAGTTTCAAAGTAATAGACGAAATCTACTACAAATCATTACAATTTTCATATGATGATAACTACACTATTAACTACACTCTCATAATTATTTATCTTCTACTTGTAATTATTAATATTTTTGTCATTTGGGTCAAAATCAACAATATGATTCAAGAACTAACAGATAATAATTTTAAACTTTACTTAAATCTTCCATTTATTTTATTGAATAGGGATAATACAGAACTCTCTGAAAGTATCAAAAATATTAACGAAGAAATTGAAGAATATAACATAAACATAGATTAGATATATTTTATTTGATTAATAAACTGATGATTAATATAAGTTTTTGTTGTATTTATATTTAATGAATTTAAATTTAAATTTAAAATTAATATATAAAAATTACATTAATTTATTAGTTTTATTAGTAAAGTAGTATTATTTAATTAATTTAATAATAGTTAGGAGTAAATGAAACAGAAGTATTTAAATGAGAAAAAGACAAAAGAAGTAATAAGATATAAATTTTATTTAGTCATTTAAATATTAATTACGACCTATTTATTTACTAACTTAATTTTAGCAAATAGCATCTAAATTAGATATATTCAAAAAGACATTTGAAGAATTTTATAGTGGAAATATTGATAAGCAAACTTTGAGAACCCATATAATAGAGGTAATTAAAAAACATTAATTATATGTATAATTTATAAATAGTAATGCTTTACTTATATATTCATTACATTTAGGATTTAAAAGTAACAGATCACTCGAAAATTGATAAAATTCTTAATGGAGCAAGTCTCGACAAAACTAATTTTACTTCTCTTGTCTATAATCTTGATATTCTAAGACATAATGAAAGTAACCCAAAGTTTACACCTAAAGAGATAATGGATTCTACAATACAAAAGTTTAGAAAATATAAAAAGGAACTAAGTATAGTTTATTAGTTTATTTACTTAACTTAATTATTAGAATCTTATGAGGCACCCAAGGATATTACTTCAGAAGACCATTTTAGAACTAACACTCAAAGATATATCCGAAAAGAAATTAGTATAGAAGCCTTCCGGGATATCTTATACAATCATAATATTAATGCTAACTCAGGACCAGTAGAAAAATTATTACGACAACATGAAACAGGAATACCTGTTAAATATGACGACTTAGTATTAAGTATAAGAAAAAACAAAGCCGAACAATTGTCTCACAAGCATTATGATCATGAAATTACTTATCATCACGAGCCTCCTAAGTTATTTTATATGCAGTCTAAAATAAAAGACGGAGATTTAATGAAAAATATTTTAACTCATGGAAATTTTAAGCCTCCTTCGTTAATTGACAAAAAAAAGTTGTTTAGAAAAAATGAGTTTTCTAAGAAAAATGAGATATTCGACTATGAGAATAATTTATTAACTGATGTTATTGTAGCAGAAGAAAAGGCAGCAAAAGTGAAAAGTTCAAATAAAAGTGATTTTATGTACATTATAATATATTAATTACTAGTTTCAACTCTTACATTTTTGAAAACAAAGAAGTCACCAAAACACCCAATCATATCAACAAAGAAAAGTAACAATTATAAAATGACCTATAATATAACTAACATATATAATCTCTATAGGAAATATGCAACTAATGGAAATATCGTAACTTGGAAAGGAATTATTAACAAAAGTAATAATATTCCAACAGAGCAGCTTGAAGAAAATGCAATTAAACGCAAGTATAAAAACTCAGCCTCTATTAGTTTCTCAACTGCTCTTATGCCCACTCAGCCAAACACTACTACAAGTGTTACAGGTATTAGGAAGCAAAATTTAGTTCACCAGCCCAGTGTTGAAAATTTCATGCTGACTAACACACTACGATCTAATAAAAGTTCATTTGTTAAGAAATAGAATTGACAGACAGTAGTTCATGTTAGATTTTTTTTACTCATATTTAATAATGAATGTCTAGTTATTAATTTTTTATTAATTTAATAACTTATTAATGACATAGTAATAACATATTAATAACATTTTTAAGTTAATTAACTAAAATAAGATTTTTATATTATTTTCATATAAATAAATGGAAGTCTTAAATAATGTAATAAATAATATAAAAATACATTAATAATACTTAGTTCATTGAGGTAAATAAGTTAGACGTTAGTTCATTCGCTAACTTTAATGAAATAGTACAGAAGCATGTTTCACTTGACGTAAATATTGATTACGAAAAACAAACGTAAGTCAATACAACTCCATAACACTAATAAAAATTAATTAAAATTACTTTTTATTAACATAAATTATTATTATTATTTACTTATAGTGTTGAAGGAACTGTCTGTATTACTTTTGTAAACAACATACAAGACCAAACTTGTATTATTTTAGACAATAAGTTCCTTATTATAACCAGAGTAACAAACGAAGAAGGTAAAGACCTTAAGTTCTGCATTCAAGAACAACATCCATTAGCACTACCAATCGGAACACCATTAATAATAACCTTCGACAGAAAATTAAACAAGGATGAAACCTTTAAAGTTATTTTACATTTTAGTACCACAGATAAATCAGCTGCGATTCAATGGGTTGAAAAAGAAAACACTTTATCAAAGGTTAATAAATTTATGTATATGCAATGTGAACCTATTCATTGCAGAACATTCTTCCCTTGCCAGGTATGCTAACAATACACTAATACTAATATTGTAATATAAGTTAACTAACTCAATTACATAAATTAAAGGACTCACCATCAGTTAAAGTAACTGTAGATGCAGTTGTTACTGTTCCTAATAATGTCAAATGCGTTTTTTCTGGTATTACTCTAGGATCAGGTGTTTCCAAAAATAATAAGGATTTAACTGAGTTTAGATTTGAACAGAAGGTTCTAGTCCCAACCTATTTAATTGTTTTAGCTTCAGGAGATATAGAATACAGACAAATATCTGAAAGAACAGGGGTATGGGCTGAACCTGCATTAGTCGACAAGGCAAAGTATGAATTTGAAGATGCTGAAATATACCTAAAAGCTGTAATATTAATTATTTAAAATTACTTAATGTATAAGGCTGAGGAATATCTAGATTATAAATATCACTGGGGAAAGTATGATATCTTAGTTCTCCCAAAAGGATTTCCTTTCGGCGGTATGGAAAATCCTTGTTTGACTTTTTTAACTCCTTCCTTGTTAGCAGGAGATAAGTCTCTATCTAATGTTATTGCACACGAAATATCACATTCTTGGACTGGAAATGGAGTAACAAATAAAAACTGGGCAAACTTTTGGGTAAACGAAGGATTTACTACTTTCATGGAAAGAAAGTTAGCAGAATTAGTCCACGGCGAAGAAATGATGAAACTAGAAGCTAAAGTTGGAATGGTTGAGTTAAAGCAAGCAATAGAGTCTTTTGGAAAAGAACATAATTTTACTAGATTAAGTCCTGATTTTACTGGGGTAACCTTAAATTATATATAAATTAAGATTTTTTATTTTATTACAAACTTTATTTTATTACTTAGGTTGATCCCGATGATGGTTTTTCTGTCGTTCCTTATGATAAAGGATATCTTTTATTATACTACATAGAAACTTTAGTCGGAAAAGATAACTTTAGAACAATTCTTAGAAAATACATCAAGAAGTTTATTTCAAAATCAGTAAGCTCTGATGATTTTATTCAATTATTTGAAACAGAAGTTAAATCAATGTATAGTGAGTCAGAAGCTAATACCTTGTTAGCAAAAGTAAACTGGAAAGATTGGTTATACAAGCCTGGTGATCCTTTAGTTACATTCGATTTTAGTAGAATTTACTATATTTAATATAAATACTAACAATATTAGATAACAAGTACTCTGAAGAAGCTAAATCCTATGCTGATCAGTTTATAAACGGAACATTCCCTGATAATTTCAAAACTCTTTTTGATAAATGGCATACAAATGTTAAACTGGTCTTCCTAGGTTATATTATCGAAAGTGTCGATGCAGGAAAATACTCAGACAAAATGTATAGTCTCCTTAGCAAAGATTTAGGACTAAACACAGGATACAATGTTGAAGTAGCTTCGTTATGGTTTGGATTATGTTTACAACTAAAGCAAATGGACTCTGTTGAACATATTAAAGAATTTTTGGGATTACATGGTAGAATGAAATATTTAAAACCTTTATACAGAGGTTTGATTAAGTTAGATAAGTCAAATGGACATGAAATATTCAAGGGACATAGGTAATAGTTAATTTAATATATAATATGTTATTTATATTTATATATAATTTAGAGCAATGTATCATCCAATTGCTGTAAAAACCTTAGAAGATTTGTTTAAATAAACAAAGATAATTGAATTAAAGAAAGATTAGTTATTTAAGTTACTGATAACCTTAATTTAATTATTTAACAAACTTATTATTAAAATTTAATTGAAACAACAACTTAATTGAAATAACTTAATGTATTTACTAAATATAAGCTGTAATAATATACTTACACTTAAGATTATAAACATTTGCTCTAAATTCTTGTATAATATTTTTCATATTATATTCCTTTATATATTAAATCAAATTCAATATTTATCATTAAATTTATGTAAATCTATTAAATTAAATTAAGTTTATATATTGATATCCACATTATTTAAATTAAAATTATCTTGATTTACTTCATATAATTCTGTATCCTATTCTCTGAAATACTGCACAAAATTTTTCTCTGCCATTATCTTTTTACATTTTTCAAACATTAGGGTATTACATGCTCTAAATAAATCAGTAGATAATTTGGCTGGATAATAAGTCTCATCTTTATTTCTAGGTATCATTGCTTTTTGAGCTTCTGGAGTGCATTGTTTGCCTATATGTGGAATTATGTAGTACATTGTGTTGTACTTTTCCATCTCAGCCTGATATAATTTGTTATTAATTATACATTCTGAAACATCATCAATACTTGGTATGCAAAATTTATTTAAATTTTGATTTTTGATTTTGGATATAAATTGTAGATCATCAGGGGTTAATTGAGCACCATCTTTTGATCTTAAAAATGATTTAATATTTGGAACTTCTCTTGCTGGATTATACATTTATATTGAAAATTATAAAAGTAATTAAGTATTTAATTAATTAATTTCTATGTTATATAATTTAAGTTATTATTATATGTTAGCATTAAAAAAATAGTAATAATTAAATAAATTTATTATTCTTCAATTATTTAACTTTCTAATATTCCAATATCTAATTGAAATATCAATAATATAGTTTATTAATCTAGTCTCCTAAATTATCATATAGCTCAGTAAAGTCAATTCTCCCATCTCCATTTTTATCAATCACATCAAAAAGACTTTTTAACTCTTTTACTTCTTCTTCTGAATGAGCTGTTATTATTTTTTTAAACTCTTCAAAATTAATATCTCCATCTTTATCTGTATCAAATGCCTTTAAGGCTTGATAAACTTGTTCTTTCGTCTTTTGTTTCTTTTTCTCAAATGTAGCTGCAATAAATTCATTATAAGTAATTGTTCCACTGTTATCAAGATCAATAGCATCGAAAAATTGTTTGTGTTCTTCATCAGTAATTTTAACGATTTTAGTTTCACAAAACTTTTTGAAACCTTTTTCGAACTCACATATGTTAATAGAGCCATTACCGTCTTTATCTAGAGACTTAAACATGTTACTTAATTCTTTTACATTTGATTCAGTTAATCTTAAGGCCATAAATCCTGAAACTGCCTTGCTAAATTTGTTTATTTGAGTATATTGCTTAATATCATCTAAGTTTACTTTGATTGGTATGTCATTTGCTTTTGAGGCTCCTGTTGAAACCCAGAGATTTTGTAATACTTCACGAGCTGTAGGCCTTTTGTTAATATCAACTGTTAACATGTCACTTATTAGTTTCTTGCATTCGTTAGATATGATTCCCCAGCCTTCCCATTTAAATTCAAACTTACCTTCAGTAATTTTTTTCATTGTTATAGTCTCTGTATCACCTTTAAAAGGTGGTCTTCCGCTTATTAAGATATAAAGAAGTACTCCTAATGACCATACATCACATTTCTCATTATACTCGCCTTTCAAAACTTCAGGTGACATATAATCACACGTTCCAACTCTTGTTTTCATACTTAATATTTTATCAAAACTCCTTCCAAGTCCAAAATCAATAATTTTTACATTTGAATCTTCTTTTTCATCAACAAAAATAATATTATCAGGTTTAATATCCCTATGAACAATATTAATCTCATGACAATAAGCAATTCCTGATACAATTTGTTTAAACAAAACAGCAACTTCTCTTTCGGTATAGTAATTATTTCCTTTAGCTCTAGCTAATATTCTTTCAAATAATTCTCCTCCTTTTAGTTCTTCCATTACTAAGAAAATATAGGCTTTGTCTTCGTAAACTTCTATTAACTTAACAATATTTGGATGATCTAAATCTTTCATCATTTCAATTTCTCTTTGGAGAGAATCTTTATTTTTTATCTTCTTTTTTGATAATCTTTTGCATGCAAATCTTTGTTTTGTTTTTTTGTTTTCTATTAAATAAACTTTGCCGAAGGCTCCTTCTCCAATTTCATTTACGAATTTATAAGTGTCTTCAATTTTTTCGAAGAAATTAGCGATTAAATTTGCTTTCTTAATCGAAAGACGAGGTTTAGGTTTTATATTGCTGTTGTTCATATTTGTTATTTTTAGTAGAAAAATAATAAAAAAAATATTAATAATCAGAAATATTTAATTACTTAGTAAGATTGTAATATGTAAATTTATTTATAAATAAGATTAATTTCTTAAACTTATATTTCATATTAATAATTTGATATAATTTGATTAAATATTAAATTTTTGTATATACATAATATATACTTAATTAATTTAAATTCACTTATTTTAAATTATAAATGGATGAAAAAGAAAATATAATTAAAATCTCTGATAAAACAGATTTAACTATCACTGAAAAAACAGAAAAAATACTTCAATATGATCCAGAAATAAAATACTATTGCAATCGTTGTAATAAAGATTCGTTCCCAAAATATAAACGAGAACTTGACGCCTTCAAATTTTTATTCTTTATGTTTTTCATTTTCGCTTCGTTTTTTTTGCTTTTACTTATACTAATAATGCTATTTTTTAGAAGATTTTTATCAAGGGTAAACAAAAATAAAACAGAACAAACTAAATCAGAAACAAAAATAAAATCGAGAGAAGAATTAAGTTTTTTAGGTTTAATCTTACCACAAGTTAAAAAAATAATATGCGTTGACTGTGGGAAATTAATGAAAGAAGAAAGTGACTCAGGGGATTTTATATTAGTTTGTATTTTATTTATATTTGTAATACTTATATTCTTTGTTCTTAGATATATGTTTGTAAAGTAATAATAGTAAGTAAAAGATAAAAATGTATATGTATTAATATAAGAAATTTAGTCAATATAATGTGTTTAAATATAGTATAGTTTAGTTTAGTTATTAATTATGCTTATTGTTATAGTATAATAAATTACTCTCTGTTCATATTAATAATACTATTTAATTATAATTCATAATTTATTCTTGATTTTATTCGAAGAAGCTGATAGAAATGTATTTTTAGAAGTATATAGTTTATTAAAGACACAATTGCTAGAACTAGCATACTGAATATCTGATATCCAATTTTATAATATGAATTATATAAGGCTCCTGTATGTATTGCATATTCTAAAGCGGAAAATAGGTATATAGCAAATTCGAATTTGATTATAAACTAAAAGAGATTAAAATTGATATAAGCTATATTAAGTTATTAAGTTAATATGATAAGTTGTAATAGTTGTAATATATTTACTATTGTATATTCAAATGTTTTCATTTTTATTTTCTCTGTGATAAGTAGTATGATTGATACTATACAATATAAAGTTAAAAGATTGCCTAAACAGAGAAAGCTAATATACTACTTATAATTATAAATTAATTTACTATTATCCCTGCAATTTTAAATTCATTTAAATCCGAACAACTAATATCAAACAATGCTTTAACTCGATCTAAATCAAAACCACAAGAAGAACATTTATCATAATCAGCACACATTAAACTATGTCTATCTTTACTTTCTTCCTTTTCATTTTCTCGTATTGTAACATAAAATAATGAAATTGAAATTTTAGGAACTGGCTTCCCATCATGATATACAATGAATAACTTTTTAAAGAATACCATAAGTAAAATAGAAATACCAACTATGAAAAAGTAAGTAAATATATAAATCTTGAAATTATTATGAGCAACTCGTAAATCATTTTTATACTGGTTGGTAAATTGTTTTTCTGACATTTCGTTGCTTGTAATATTTGTTGTTGTATTAGTTGCAATTACGTTATTGTCTTTAACTGTTGTATTTATTAAGGTGTCTTGCCGAAATAATGTATAGCGTGTTTTATGAGTATCGTCAGGAATGTCTGCATCTTCGAATATAGAATTTAGAGATACTTTATTCTCTTTATTTTTGTCAAACATCTTTGGAATTTTCTATTAATTAATTTATTTTCTAATTTATTTATAATAATATAAGAGATTATTAAACTTAAACATTTTAACTAAATTAATTCATAATTATACAAGAATATATAAGAATAAAATAAACTTATATTAAATATTGATAAAATTAATACACATTGGGGATTGGGGATTGGGGATTGGGGATTGGGGATTGCCAATCCCCAATCCCCAATCCCCTAATTATGTATTATATCTTCAAGTTTAATAAAATTGTCATATTAATAAATATTAATTATTTTTAATTAATTTAGAGATTATAAAATTAAATATTATATAATTAAAATATTTAATTAATCAAATATTCAATTAAACATTAAATTAATAAATAAATACTTCATTATGAATAAAAAATAACATTACTTTATTTTTTGATACGGTTAAATAATATAATTAACTTTGATCATTAATATAAATATTGTACTAGTTTAATTATAATATAAAACAATAGAATTAATCAAAAATGAACAAAAATCATGAAAACAACTATAAAATGAAGAAAAACCTAAACAATGAAGAAGAAAAATTACACAACTTCAACTCTGACAATGATAATATGCTAGAGCTTAACTCTATCACAATTAAAGAAAATATAACGGTAAACGGAGAAACTAATGGAGGTGGTCATAAGAAGGTAAACTCATTAGAGATTGAATATAGAAAAGAAAGTGAAAAGGGTCATGGACATCACGTGGTATTTGATTTAAATGTCGTAAATGCTGAAAATAAGGAAGACTTAACCTTGAAAATAGATGTTAATAACAATAAGGACAACCATGTTCATTTTGAGCTTGAGGTAATCAGCGAAGAACAAATTAACGACATTAACAGAAATGAAGCTGAAAAAGAAACTTTAGACCTGAAGGATAATGAAGAGAATTCTATCAAGAAATTACTATCGTCTCAGGATGTTTCAAAAATTCAACCTATTTTCGATGTTAAACGAATAAGAAGCTATCAAGATATTAGGAAAATTCCAAGTTTAATAGAGCAACAAATGTCAGCGCTTACCGAAACAGATGAATATTTTGCTCCAAAGACTCTTGTTACAAATAGATGTGCTCGTCCAAAAAATCCTTGCTTAAACCCACTTAGCCTTGATCATCATATCAGTCATGATCAACAACATAACAGCCACCATCACAGCCACCACCATAGTCACCACACTCACCACAGTCACAATAACCACAATACGGAGGAATTAAATGACATTGTTAAAATACCTTCTCATTTGTCTGTTAGTTCTACTCATACAGTTTGCTCTGAGAAAAAAGAGGAAGACTTAAAGATAAAAACTGTGAACTTATTTTTTCAGATGGTAAATATATCGCTAGGATATTTTTTATATGGTTATGAAACTGGAGTTTTCAATCAAATTCAAGAAAATATTGCTTTTGACCTTGAGTGGAAGGATGAAGACAAAACTACTTACCTTTCACTTGTCTCAGTTATGATAGCAATAGGAGCTACATTTGGATCAATAATAACAGGAAAAATAGCTAGTATATTAGGAAGAAAACTTTGCTATATAATTTTAGATGTAATTCTTATAGTAGGGACTTCAATTACACTATTTTTAAATACTTATTCAATGATCGTTGGTAGATTCATTATAGGCTACGCTGTAGGAGGCTATGTCACTTTAGTCCCAATGACTATGAAAGAAACTGTTCCTGTCAAGTACGAAGGATATGGGACTGCTATGTATAATATATCTTATAATATTGGAATGTTATTTGCATTTTCGTTAGGAATGAATACACCATCAATTGAAAAACCAGATTTAGTCTGGTGGAGAGTATGCTTTGGACTACCTATTGTTTTTGCTCTCATAAACATGATTTTATTACTGACTCATTATAAACTAGATACTCCAAAGCATTTATTAGAAAAAGGTGACAGAGATGGAGCTATTGAGTCTTTTAAATATACTTATGAAGATGATAATGATATTAATGGCCTAATCTTAACTCTTGAAGAGAATCTAAGGAAAAAGGAACAAAGCGAAGAAATAACTTATAAAGTTATATTAGGTCCAAGATTCGCAAAGCAACTATTTTTAGGCTGTATTCTTATGATTGTTTATCAAGCAACTTGCTTAGGTGTCTTCAATTACTACTCAACGAAAATTTTCGCAAGAACAATGTCTTACAAAGAGGCTAACCTATTTACTACAATTAAAGGAGTTTGTCGATTTACTGGTTCTATCTTAAGTATCTTTATTTTTGGAAGAGTACCAAATAAAGTTATAGCTCTAGTTGGATTTTCTATAATATGCGGATGCTTACTATCTTTATCCATATGTGATCATTTTGAAATATTAGAACCTCAAAACTATATTATCTTATTTCACTACTTATGTTTTGGAGCTAGCGCTATGGCCGCTTATAAAATAACTGCTGAAATATTACCCGACATTGGAATTGGAATTGCTTCTTTAGTTCACTGGATTGTAAATTGCATAATTGTGCTTACTCTTCCGTTTATGCTTTTATCTGTATTAGCTTTTAAGTGGACTATTATGCTTTATGCAAGTGTAATGGTAATAGGAATAATAATCATTGGAATCTTTTATAAAGATGCTCATGGACTATGTCTTGATGAGGTTGAAAACTTGTATAAGACATGGTTTTGATAAGTAAATAATTTAATAATTTAATATAATAATTTAAATAATATATAACTTATATAATATATAGTTTTTTACTTATAATATAACTATTTTCATTTGACTACTTATAATTAAATATTAAATATTAATTAAATATTAAATATTATTTGATATAGTTTAAACTAGCAATTTTGATAATATAATATTTTAATCTTCTAGCATATATCAAATGAAGAATTCGATTAATTTAATAATTAAGTATTGAATAAAGTCTTCTAAAGGTTACGTTTGAATCTATATTTTAATAAGACATTATTAAATTAAAAATAATAATTTATTAGTAATTATTTTTAAATCATTATTTAGTTATTTATTAATTAACTAATAAAACCTATTTATGCTAACTAAGAACAATTCTTTCCAATTTTTTAATTAAAATAATTAACTATTTTGGGGATTGGGGATTGGGGATTGTGGATTGGCCCAATCACCCATCCACCATCCCCAATCCCCAC
>Ga0100378_1003874_pt1 | contig 14177 bp, 13 predicted proteins | sample CryGeymeta201502_FD_81535 | JGI IMG/M metagenome (GOLD analysis project Ga0100378, IMG submission 81535) | Groundwater microbial communities from Crystal Geyser aquifers in Utah, USA - Crystal Geyser metaG 2015-02 | ecosystem: Environmental > Aquatic > Deep subsurface > Groundwater | place: USA...
ATAATAAAAATTACTAGTAAGTATATAGAAATTATTATTGAATTTTCTTAATTAGGTTTATTAAATGTTTGGGGATTGGGGATTGGGGATTGGGGATTGGGCCCAATCCCCAATCCCCAATCCCCAATCCCCAATTTTATATGTATGTGTTTCGTTTTATATTAAAATTTATTAAACTTATTTAATATGATTTATATAAATTAGAATAAAATTACTACTAGTATATAAATTTGTTATTATAAATATACCAGAAATAATAAAAAATGGGTTGCAGTAATGATAAAGTAGATACAAAAGATTACAACTCGAGTAAATCGACAAACCATTCCTCGGCTAATATTAGTAAATTAAATTATAAAGTAAGTTATTAATAATAAATAATTCTTTAGCTTCCGAAAATCATTGAAGCGAAAGCAATAAAACTATTCAAATTAATTGATACTGACAACTCTAAAACAATAGATAGACAAGAAACATTAAGATTTTGGTCTAAAAACTTTCCTAAACTTAATACAAATGAACTATTTAGAAATGTTGATAAGAACGATGATAATGATATCCAAGAAGAAGAATGGATAGAATTTTGGGGAAGAGTATGTGAGAAATATAGTGAAGAAGAGATTTCATTAGAAGTAATTAAATATTAATTAATATTTATCTAATTAATTAATAGCTTGACAGTTTACTAAACGGAGGAGCTTGGGTTGGATATGGCCAAGTAGAGGCATTAGGATCGGGTGGAGAAGACGGTAAAAAAATAAAGAAAGAAGGAAAGTTTTAATGCTACAGCTTTGAACATTAAATTAATTTATTGATTTGTTTCTGGTAGTATTTATAGTATAGATTATTTACCATTATAATATTATTTCTAATTTAAAAATATTTAAAAGTCTTTAATAATAATTAACCTATTTAATTTAATATAATTCTTTAATTTAATTCTTATAACGATATAAAATTAATATCTAATAATATTTTATAATGCAATTCGATAATATGAATGTAAACTAATAAATTAAATTTTCTATGAACTATAGTCAAACTTACTATTCATTATTTTTAAAATCTTCTCTTAAGGTCTTTTCATAACTTGATATCTTCTGGAATATTTCCCTTTCTAAATCTTCTATTCTCTTTGCCGAGATATTACGTTCTTCTTTAATTTTATTCATATAATTATGTTTCTCGTCAGATTCTTCTTCTAGATTATTATAATAATTTTCATATTCGTTTTCTTTTTCTTTACATTCTGTAACTAATTTTATCATTTCCTGATTAAGTTTAGTTGAGTACTCATTAACTTTTTTTGTTATATCATCTTCTGAATTAATACCTTTGTTACTCCCACTAGCTCTGTATAATAATTCTTTATTCTTAGTTGAACTGGAAAGTTTACTAATCTTTTTTCCTTCTTTTTGGGCTACACTTGACACTTTCTGATTATCAATATTATTAAAATTATTATTTGTCTTAGGTTTATCAGTAACAAAAGTTGAAGCAGATCGGAAATTAGATGATGTTTGACTTTGTATCTTTGTTTCCTTTTCTGGATTATTAATAAGAATATTAGACGATTGAGAATTTTTATCATAGCTTGATCTCCCACCTTCTCCGGCAGAACCCGAGCCGCTACTTCCTTTATAACCTCGTCTCCATTTTTGAATTGTGGCTTCTTTTATATCTTCAATCTTTTTAATGAAGTCATCATCTCCTGGAAAAATTTCTTTTATTAAGTCCATCTAATAAAATTAAATAAATGTTTAAAATATATATTAAGATTATAGTTTTTAATATTACATTTACTCCTTTTTGTCCTGCTTTCTTTTCAAACTTAGAAATAATTTCATTTTTTTGCTTTGCTACTTGTTCAGCAATACTTCTTCTTTTTTGTAAAACCATATTTCTTTGTTCTTTAAATTCATCTGATTTTTGTAGCTTCACTTTTAAATAAACTAAATTTTGATCACGGAAGTATTCGTCCTTAACAAAATTTCTTTTGATATGTACACTTTTTGTAATCCTAGACATTATATTCTTTTCCCGCTTCAATATATTTTCTTGCTCAACTTCTATTTTTTTCTTTTCTAAGTAATCTTCTTTATGAAGCTTTTTTATAACTATATTTGACAGCTTTTTTTCTACTTGCATCTCATTACGTTTTAATACTTCTTCTGCTTGGTTTTGTTTTACTATAATATTATGTTGGAATTCTTTTAATTCTTTTTCTTTCTCTATTCGTACTTTTTCTTTATGTTTATCGATTAAAGCTTGTTTTTTAACAACTTCTTCTAAACGTTTCTTTTCAATTTCTTTATTACGCTCAATTACTTTTAATATTTCTAATTCTTTATTAACTTCTTGTTGCTTTTGTTTATATAACTCCTTTTCTTTTGAAACTTGTAGAGTAACTAATTTACGCTCAGTAAATGAACGTTTTAATTCAAAATCTTGTTTTAATTTAATTTGGGCTTCTTCCACTTTTTGTTTTGCTTGGACAAGTTTAACTTCGTGTTCCTTTTTTATTTTTATATTTTCTTGTGTAATCTTAATTGCTTTTGCATCAAGTAATTTTTGTCGTTTAATTTCTCGTAGATTTGCTGTCTTTTGTCGTTCGATATTACGTTTGTCTATGTCTTCTTGTATTTTTTCAGTTATTCTTTTAAATTGTTCTATTTGCTTTTGTTCTTCTATTTTGTTTAGTGCTATTCGTTTTTTACGTTCTTTTTCTTTTGCTAACTTTTCTTCTTCGAATTTAGCTTCTTCTTGTATACGTATTAATTTTAACTTTTCTGCTCTTTCTTCTTCTTCTAATTCACGTTCTAGCTTTAGTTTTTCGTTTTTTATTTTAATTTCCTCTGCTAGTTTCTGTTTAATTTCTAATTCTTTCTTATGTTGTTCATCTTTGATTCTTTGTTTTTCCTTTTTTTCTTCGTTTTCGTTTTTGATTATATCTATCTTTAATTCGTACTCTATTCTGTTTTGTATTTCTAATTTCTGACGTTTTTTTATTTTTTCTATTGCTTTTGCATCTGTTAAACCAGCTTTGTCAGTACCATCATCTAAATCAATTCTTGATGAATGCTGTTTAGACTCGCCTTGACCTTGATCCTGGGCTAGTCCCATAGTCATTTTAGATTTAGACAGCTGTGAATTTTGAAAGATTCTATTGGGTTCTTCTATAATTCGTTTTCTTTCCTGTAATAAATTATTAGTATTAAAATATATATTATATGATAATATGAGAAATTTGAGTAATTGATTATATATTATATATTTATTATATTCATACCTCAATAACTGCTTTAACTGTGTCTAATCTAATATTTTCCATATGCTCGAATCTCATATGTTGAATATTTAGCTCTAATATTCTTACATCAGGGTTTAATTCTTTATATTTATGGAAGTCAATATAATATAATTCTTGTATTTCGATTCCTAAATGTTTGCATGCTTGTAATGATCGTGGACTATAATAGATTAATTTAAAACATTATTATTGATGGTGTATTTAATATATTATTTTTTTTGTATATATTAAATGTATCATAGTATATACCTATTTAATTTTTGTTTAGTTTTGAAATCTATATCTTCTACATTAACAACGTTTTTTTCAGTTGTCATTTACAATTATTACAATAATTCAATAATAAGTTATTAATATTTTAATTAATAAAACTTAGTATTAACATATAAACATTTAATTATTTTAATTAATAATCTATTATTATTTTGAAAATGAATAAAAACAATACACAGTCTCACAATGATAATGATAAAAACATTTATATAGACTACAATGAAAAAATAAACAATTTTCTAACAATAACAGATTGTCATGATGAAAATACATCATTCGCCTATTTAGAAAAGTATAATTGGGATGAAAATGTATGTAAATAAATATAATACAGCATATAAAAATAATTAAAGAAAGCAGCAATAGCCTACCTAAATGACACAAGTAAATTAGAAAGTACAAGAGATAATAGTAAATTAAATAAGAAATATCCAAATTATGAAACTTTAAAGTAAATATTCATATTTATTGTAAATAAAGGCAAAATGATATTGAAAATCAAAACTTTGATAATTCTAACAATAGAAGAATAGAAATAACTCACACAGAAATTGTTGATAATAATATTTCTGCTCCAGATAGAAGTGAACAACCTGGTTTTGTCAGGAGAATTTTTATTAATCCTGTAAGCAATTTCTTTTCTGCTGTTGGAAATTGTTTTTGTGCAAGAACTCAAGATAGAGAAAGAGATGTTAATATCAATAATACCCAAAGTTCAATTTTCGAGAGACTCCCATGTTATTGTAGGAATTCCGAAGAGGTTGGTAATATTAATTCAATATTAGTCTACCAATAATATCAATAATATTAATTAATAGTTCGTAAAAAGAATAAAAGACAAAATAGGACTACTAATTATATATCGAAGGGGTGATTTAGAATACTTTTCTGAATTATTTAAAGAACTCAACAGATTAGAGTATATAATAGATATATTAGTAATAAAATCCTTTTAACTTCAATATAACTATTATTCAGAATGTAAATTATGTTATGCATTGCGTTGATGAAAATAACCAATTCGGAATACGAGCATTAAACTTATTACAATCACATAGTAGCTTAGCCTTACCTAAGTTTGTTGCATGTTTTAACACTTCTGAAAGTAGTTTTACTAACACAAGCATAATTGATATAATAGTATATATAAATTAAATATTAAACAAATTAAACATTATTAAACAAATTTAAGGATGGAAAACCAACTGTAGATTCAATCCGCGATATGATTATTCGTAATATAGAAACAAAAGAAGAAAAAATAGAAAAATTCAATTTGAAAAAAATACAAGAGAGTAAATCTAAATCACATGGTGATGTTATTCGGTCACAGAAAGAAGAATTAGAATATTTAGAATATATAGAGGAAGAAAATGCAAGATTAAACAAAGAAAACGAAGAGAAATTAAAAAATGACGAGAAATTAAAACTAGAAAAAGAAAGAAAAGCCTTAGAAGAAATAGAAAAATTAAAGAATGAAATTCCAGCTGAGCCAGAAAGTAATAAATAATTTAATATTATTTTAGCAAATGAGAAAGATATTACAAATATTATGTTCAGATATCCTGATGGCAATAAAAGAATAGAAAGAAGATTTAATAGAAGTGATAAAGTTAAGGTATATTTATAATAATTATTATTTATAATATTAATACTAAACTTACTCTATTAGCATTTATATATGTTTATAACTAGTCTTGGACCAGGTGTACTTACAGAATCAGAAGAATTCGATTTAATTATACCTTTTCCATTTAAAATATATAATGACAAAGAAAAAACGTTATTAGAAGAAGGTTTATTTCCGAATGCTGTTTTACAAATTAGAGAAGTATAAGTATGTGATTTGGTTTAATGGTATTGTTATAAAATCAGATATTGCTGAAAATGAATTAAAATTAATGAAAACTAATATATTTATAATTTATAATTAAAGATATTAAAACATACTAAAACATACTAAAATTTAAAATCATTATACAATATTACTTACTTAATTATTAATTTATTTAAATTTGAATATTTTAAATAATATAATACTCAAATATCAAATTAACAATTTATATTTATTAAAATATTATTTATTATATAGAATATATTATTTAAATATACTAAGAAAAAATAAATATATAATGAAAACACTGGCACAAATTCAAATATTTTTACTATACTTCTATAACATAGTATTCCTAGCTAACTTTTCTTATTCACAACTTCAAGAAAAGAAAATATCAGATATAGATGTGTTATTACCTTTATGTTATTCAGACAATTGTGATAAAGTTGTACATACGGTAAGCGCCTTTGGAGGATGCTACGAATGGTAAAGACTATTTAAAATTATTTAACTGTTAACAGTTTAAATATAACTATACTCTTCATAATACTTATCTAATACTTATATTAACTTTTTAGGATTGTCGATAAACAACACTTACTCAACTTAGAACAAGTTCTTGATTTAAAAAGTGATACCCCGAACGATGCTTGCTATAATAGTGTAATACTATCTCCAAAAATTATTAATTTTACTAATGAAAATGCTTGGCTTACTGCTCGAGACAAAAAATCAAACGAACAATTTAAATGTAAAGTAAGCTTCGGACTTATTTACAAACTTCAAATCAAAAAACAATTCTTTATTATGAATAAAGGAGAAATTAGTGAACTTAACGTAAACGCATATGACGACAAGGAAAATCTATTTTCTACTGTGGAAGGCTTTAGATTCTTATGGAAAGTATCAAATAACAAAATATTAGAGCTTGTGAATTTTTCTAATGAACGAAGGGATAATACAGTTAAAAGAGCTGAGATAGAAAAATCAGCTCATTCTGACTATATCCTAACTAAAGGATTATCAACAGGAAAAGTAAATGTATCAGTAGAATTACTCGATGAGGAGTTCAAGGGAGTTACTCCACACTCGAAAATAATATATGTTGTTGAACAGTTTACTATATTTCCTGAAAGTCCTTTGTATATTCTACCTAATAACACTTTTGAATATAATATTAAATTAATTGTAAATGAAAATCAAAGAGAAGGTAAACATATACTTTAACTATTATAATTATAACCTTATAACTTTAACTATAATACTTATTTATAATTATTTAGATATAAAGTATGAACAAAGATCAAGCTATACTTGGGGACTTCGAAAAGACTGTGGAAATATAAAAGGATTCGGAAAGTTTACCTCTCATGACAATGTTTGCGAAACAGATATTGAAGTTCATGATATAAGAATTGATGCTCATAATAGCGACTCTAAGAAATTATATGTTGTTTATCCTACTACATTAGAAATCGGACTAATGGAACTTACTAATGATGCTGCAAGTGAGTTAGTACAAAAAATTGAACTGTTAAAGAATTTCGAGTTTGTTCAAGCAAAAAATCTCGAGAGCTATTTTCATATTAATGATTATACTTTTTCAAGAAACTGGAATCTTGTAGTTGAAAGATACTATATAATTAAGAATGTTTTGTTTTATAATACTTTTCCAGTATTCTCCAATAAAAACTATATTGATTATAAAATAGATTTTAATAAACTGTTCAATGAGCATGTTGAGTTGATTAAATGTTCAGAGAAAAATGAAGTATGTCTCATCAAAGCAAAACAAATAACAAAGGAAATCAAATTAGAAATTGAGACTAACACTGTAATCAATAAAGAAAATAAATTTGGAATGAAGAAGTTTATTAGTATCGTAAACAAAGTAGAAATCATGAAGTTTGGGAAATCAGAGTTTATTCTTCCTTACTTAGGTTACAAAAATAACAATCTTGCCAACGATAATCCAAAAGACAGTAACTTACTTTCTCAAGAATTAAGACTTATAGTTACTGGGGGTACTGGCAAATACATATTTTATTCTGATAACTCAAATGTAATTGATATTAAAAAGGAAGTTTTGTATGGACAGAACATAGGCCGAACAGTAAATTATTTAATAATTATATATAGGTTGTAAAAGTAATTGACTCTGAAATTGCTACAAACTTCGATATGATCAATATTGATGTTGCTGACATTGCTGATTTTGAATATATGGAAGAACGACAGGAAATCGAAATAAACGATGAGTTCAACCTCCTACCAATAGCTGTCAAGTCAAACGGACACGCTTTTACAAATTGTACTATGTTACTAACTGAACCTAGTGAGCAATTAAACATTAAAGAAACTAAAAAGATTGGATATGGACTAACTGATTTCTTGAAAATACAACATTTCTTAACAAACAATCAAGACCTAATAAGCAAAAAGTTATCGATGTTAAAAGTATATGAAACTGAAGTAGACCGTATAGGATATTTCAAATATAGTAATTTTGGTATTTGCGGTATTATAACAGCTAGCTGTGAACGAGAAGGTTTAATCTCAACTAAATTCTATTCAAGAATAACAAAACGTGACAAAGAAAGTAAAATATACTCAACCAAATTAGCTAAAGTTTATGTCTACTCTCCTATTTCAATCGCTTCTCCGATAATCAACGATGAATTTACTAAGAAAATAATAGCAAAAGGAAATATTGTTTATATGACAGACTTTCTTATTATAGCTCCTAATACAAAAATTGAGATTAGACTAAAAGGAGGTATTAATCAATGGGACGGCTATTCCACTGACTATGAAGAAACAATAACAGTAGAAGAGTCTACCAAATCTAAAGAAAGTAAAGAAGCAACACAAAGAGTACTTAATATAAATCAACTAAACAATATTGTGAAGTACCACCCAATTGGAAATAAGGATTTCACATTAGAATGTCTTAAGGATGTATTTAGAAAACAGTTTACTTTTTATAACTTCAATACAGCAAGTGAGACACTTATTAGGCCGGCCAGAACTAAAGTTCACTTTGTTTTTGGATGTAGCTTACCTAAGCACTTTTCTATATTTATTATGGATAATGATTTAACTAAAAAAGCATTAAGCTATACAAATACAACATTATCAACTACAACTTCAATATCATCAAAGTATTCTAGTATGGAATGCCCACTTTCAGAAATATTTTCTGTTCCTCAAAAAGCTGGTATCGAGTACTTTATCAGAAAGAACTCCTATGATATGTTAAGAGTATATGCTTTTGATGAGGCCAAAAACATCTTAAGAAACATAACTAAACTTGAAGGACATTTCGAAAATGGCATTAACCCTTTTAAGATAATATCAAAGGAAGAATATTTAGAACACACAAAGAATAAATTATCTGTTGATAGTCTATATGAATTAAAACATAGCTCAAGTGAGTATCTTAGACACTTTATCAAATTCGATGATGTTTTATTTAAATTTGATCTTACATATACACTAGATAATAACTTACTCTCACATTATGCTCAAGTTAATTTAGTAGATTACCCCGCTCTTTCTACTTATAACGCAACACTATATCTATATAATGAAACAAACAATCTTAAAATCTATGTAGAAAACGGTTCTGGAGACTTTAATGTCACAACAAACGATGATAGCCTAGCAAGAGTTGAATATTACGACAGAGTTATAACTGTTTATCCAAGCAATCTCGGAATATTAAATGTCAACTTAAGAGATAATAAACTTATCAATCATTTAGTATCAGCGACAATTTATATTTCAGGAATTAAAGAGATAGTCCTAATCGGTGGAGGTTTAATCCAAGAAAATAAAACTATGAACTTAGACATGAAGATATATGATACTTTTAATAACCAATTTTCGGATGATCAAATAAGAAGTATGCAATTAAAAGTTTCCAACTATGATGATGAATTACAAATCTTAAAGGATGAATTCCATTTAATTAATCATATCAATCTAAGAGGAATAGTTCCAAATACTTATGCTTTCTCTGTTAGAAATACACATCCTAATAATAGAGTCAGAAGTAATGTAGTCAAAATAGAAGTATTCCCTAAGCTTGAGATATTCCCACCTTATTTATTGATGGTACCAGGATCAAGTTATACTCTATTTATTAAAGGAGGTCCAGAAAAACAACAATATATTATAAGAAAATATAATATGCAGAATTCAACAGTGGCAACTGTAGAAGATGAAGAACCTGAAGTAAGCGCAAAGATAATAGGAAAGACTACTTTCCGTGTTGTATTATTTTATAAAGAAAAAGGTGTTAATAATATGAGTAAGGATTCAGGAATTGATTTTGATGAGACACCAATAATTTGTGAAGAATCAATTGAAGTTACTGTTGCTTTCCCAGATTCTATTGAGATTGTCGGAGCTCATAATAGAAAAATATATAATAAAAGTACTATAAGACTACTTGCATCATTAAAACTAAACAAAAATACATTTACATTCACAGCTGCTCCTATTGATTATGATTGGTCTTTAGATCATAATCATGTAGCTAAATTAAAAAATTATGTCACAGTAGGTCGACAAGAATGTTTAATGGACCCTGAAAAGGAAACATGTAGTGACTTAGAAAGTAAACAAAAAGAAGTTTCTCTTATCAACTCAGTTGGTATGTTTTTAACAGGTATTGCAACTGGTTCAATCGAAGTAAAGCTAAACGCAAAGATAAATTATCCATATCCATATTTAGATTATAAACCAAATATGTATCAAAAGCAAGAAAAAATTGTTATTAATGATAATCTATGGGTTGATATATCTGAGTTTTACGAAAATGACCCAAATAAATCAGGACTTTATTTACTACCTCATAATATCGATCATGAACTTCCAACAAATAAAGATAAAACAAATATTAAATTTTCTATAGTATCTCAGCAAACTTCAAACTCCAACACTAACACTAACACTAACACTAACAATAACAATAACAATAACAATAACAATAATAACAATGATAATACAGAGCTTATTCATTTATCAGAAAATGGTCGAGTTACAACCTTCGACAAAAAAGGAATTTCCTATGTAATTATTAATCAAATAGAAAAAGATAATAAACCATTTACTCCAGTTATACTACCAATCTATGTAACAGATTTCTATTCAATATTTATTGAAAAAAGTTATTCACTATTCGATATGGAGTTAAGTCAGACAATGACTCTAAAAGTAATTACTCAACATGAATATGGTTTACTATTTGCAGAAAGTAAGAATAATAAACAAATACTAATAACATATAAACTTATATATTATTTAACTAAATTATTAGAGTTTGAAAGAATGCCACTTCGCGCAATAGAAAGTAATCCAAAAATAGCCCGCTGCGAACTTATAGATAATAACTCAAAAATAAAAATCCATGCTTCAAGTAAGGGTGAAACAAATATAATCCTATATGATCCTCAATCAAAAATTATCTATGACGTTTTTAAAGTATCTGTCTATTCGTCATTACAACTACCAAAAAGAATTAATCTTAACACTGGTGCAGAAATCCACTTCTTATCTAAGGATGAAAAAAGAAAGTTCCATTTACTTAGAGATTCTATATGGACAGTTGATAATCCTAATATATTAAAGATTGATTCAGTAACAGGAAAAGCTACTGCAATTAAGCAAGGAAAAGCTCTTGTTCAACTAATGTCAAATGATCATAAAAAGGTTAAACTGTCAACAACTGTATTTGTTTCTAAAATTAAGAGAGTTTCAGTTGATACTAGCAAATTTAAATATATCACAGATATAAAGGATAATATTAATTATATGCAGGAATATAAGTAATAATTTTGTTAATGTTATTAATTTAATAATATTAATGTAGGGTTCCGTTTAAATTTTTCATATCTGATGATGGAGTAGATGAAATTCATATTAATAAAGATGATGATTTAAATTTTGTCGATCAAAAATTGAATATTAGATGTGTTTCAAACAATCCTAATTTCTTCTTGGCTAATTTAGAATCAGAACATAAAAATGAGTGTGTTGTAAAATTAAGAAAGCAAGATTTCCAACTTGAAGACAAACCAAAAATATTGAGTTTAAAAATTATTGCTGATTCACAAGTTCTAAGAACTCAAGAGAAATATCAAATAGAAGCAAAAGTTGACTTACCTTTCATAAGTTCTTTTAACATCAAAGATAAAGTTAATCAAATATTCTTTACAAAAACTAACAGAACATCATTAATAGAAATAGACAATATAAACGACTTAGAATTTAACGTAGAGGATCCTAGCTTTATTAAATACGAAGTAATCCCACGAGATCAAAAAGAACCAAATAAAATAAAAATAACAGTATTCAGAAATGTATCAACAAGCTTTGATGATTCCAAATTTATTATTAAGAATAAGTTTACTAATCAAAAAGAGGAACTAGAACTAAACTTCGACGTAGATAGATTAACTTCTGATGATGTTTATTACTTCTTTTTATTTACAAGAGCACAATTACTGGATATATTTACAATAATAGTACTTATTAGTCTTGTTATCTTTATGATTAAGTATTTCATTCTTGGAGGAGTAAGAATAATATTAATTACTTATTATTATTAATAATATTTATAATTTCAGGACAGAATTGAGAGAAACAATGATTCTTATGTATTTGGTCCTCCTGGACCATTGAGATTTAGTAATAATCAACAACAACCCCGTGGAAGAAGATCAGTTTTAAATATGAGTGAGTATTAACGAATAATTAATAATTTAATTTAATAATAAATTATAATTATATAAATTAATTATATAATTATATAAATTATATTTAAATATTCCTAAATTATTATGTCATAAATAATATATTTATTTAATTAAAAATATTTTATAGTGTTTTGTTGTTTTAATAAAGTACTTATGCTTAATAAATATTTTCAATAGTAATAATATATTTCCTTTACTTGAATTCAGTACTTATGTTATTAAGAATAATATAAACGTCACAAAGATTAAATATGTATAAATATACTTAATATAACTTGACTTAGCACATGTAACATTTTTTGATCCGCAACAAAATTCAAATTGCGATTTTGTCTGCTGAACAGTTGTTTCACAAAATACTGGAAAATTATATGAATTGGGACATACTGTTTCTTGTGATCTAATAATACAATCAGTTGAATTTACATTTGAAACTTGAGAAGAATTACCAGAATTATTTTGTGAATTAGTATGCTTTTCTTCACATTGGAAATAAGGTGATCTTAAAGAATTAACTTGACATATAGAAAAAGAAAGTTCAACACATTGAAAAATATTTTGATTTAAAATTTTAGCATGTAGAGAATCTAGAGATTCAAATTGCAATAAGTCATTTATTAGAAGATCAATAGCAACTACACCTATTAAAAAGGGTTCAGTTCCAGACCTATCATAAACTGGAATAGCTGAACTTGTCATCAACCCAAGACCACCTGTATCAACATAAGGCTCAATCCATATTGGTTTTTTTAGCTCTACATGATGACTAAGCGATGTGAAATATGATGTTAGTCTTTTAGCGTAATTCTCATCTTCTATATATTCGAATAAACCTCCTCGTAAGCAGGAAATTCTTTCTGGGAATACTGTATCCATAATTAAGCCCACAGCGTATGCGAATATGGTTACGTTTTTCAAGTTTGGAAGATCATCTATAAATTGTAGAAGTGGCTCTAATTCTGTTATTCCATCTGAAGGTTTTCCATCTGTTATGAATATAACCAAATTCTTACAAGGAGAGTCTATTTGTTTAAGTGAATTGCTCAATAAATAATCAGCCATTTGAAAAGCATCTGAGAAGTTAGTACCGCCATCTGGTGTTATTTTGTTAACATAATCGATCAGTTGTATTTTATTTTGATAAGTAGCTCTTATTAATTTATCTTGATAATATGAAGCCACTGTGCTGAAGACAACTATACCGATCCAGTCTGAACTATTTAAAGTATTAATTAATAAAGCAATCGATTGTCTTAATGTGCTAATTCTTGTTCCTGTCATTGAGCCAGAAAAATCTAAAATTAAAATCATATTTTTCGTTCCACTAACTGCACCAACATACCAAGGTCTAATTCTATTATCAAAAGCATCACATTTGATCGCCAGCGGATAAGTTCTAAAAACTCCATTAAGACTTCCAAAGTAGAGCCATTTATAAAACTTTTTGGTTATCATTAGTTCTTGAAATTTTTGGTCTAAACTAGAAGTACTTGCAATCATTTCTTTTACTCCTTGATCATTTGGATCAGTAAAAGGAGAATATATATTTGCAAGTCTGATTCCAGATTTATCTAAATTTAGTTTTATTCCAGCAGATTTATCATAACAATTACATGAGTTTGTTAATACAAAATTTTGGTTACAAGTAAATATTGGATAATTACTTGAACAAGATAAGTAGCTACAATTTTTTAAATTGAAATCTCTGATTTTACAACGATCTATATATGCTAATTCTATAATATCTCGTAATGCTATTACATCGATATCAACAACTTTCATCATTTCATCAAAACTGTTATAATAATCTGCTACAATTTTGCTTGTAAAACTTGCTCTATGTATTAGAAAACTAAATAATAATATAGTACAGTAAGTCTTGTTCCATTTTATCATTTTTTATAACTTAAGTGAAATAACATAAAAATAGCAAATTAAATGAAAATAAATATTAACTATATAACTAAATTTCAAATAATAAATGAAAATAAGTTAA
>Ga0100378_1003876_pt1 | contig 14173 bp, 17 predicted proteins | sample CryGeymeta201502_FD_81535 | JGI IMG/M metagenome (GOLD analysis project Ga0100378, IMG submission 81535) | Groundwater microbial communities from Crystal Geyser aquifers in Utah, USA - Crystal Geyser metaG 2015-02 | ecosystem: Environmental > Aquatic > Deep subsurface > Groundwater | place: USA...
GATCAATTATGTAACTTATGATTTTCATATGTTTTAGTTGTTTGAATTTCATAACTTCAGTTTGAAAATCTAAAAAATCTAGGATATTATGTACTGATTTTGTTTTTAGAGTTGATTTAATATTTATTGTATTAATTAATTTATCTGCTTTAGCTTCTTCATGATACAAGTATAAAAATTCTTTATCCATTTTAATTATCTTATATAAATATGAAATAAACTTAAAATATAATTAAATTATGTATACTTATCATATTCTACATATTAATAAGTAATATATTTTTTAACATATTAAATTATCTTATAAAAGAATTAATGAATTAAATGAATGTAATATGCAATATTTAGTTCTATTATACAAATATAATAGAATATTAAATATTAATTATTACTATTATTATTTTATAACGGTTTCTTTTTCCCTTTAACTACTATTTCCTGTCTTCTTACTTTAAATAAAAAATATGTAACTCCGGCAACAACTAAAAATATTAAAGCTCCTAACAAGATATATTTTGTATTTGAACCTGACATACTATCTAACTTAACTCCACCAACACCGAAGTCTTTAGTCTTTTTCTTCTTTTTCTTCTTGTCTTTGTTTTTCTTATTTTTTCTTGTTTTATTATTTTTGGATAAATCATTATTCATTAACTTTCTTATTTTATTTCCCTTATTTTTTAATCTTTTATATTTACTTCGTCTTCAATTATTTTCATAATCCTTTTTAATTCTGACAACTCTTCATTTACTTGCTCATTATCTAAAGATTTTATCATTTCTAACCAATTTTCATATGTAATATTAAGTAATGTTTTATGCTCCTCAGTGTTTATATTAATATGTTTCTCATTATTCAATTTTGTAAGCTAATCATAAATTTATTTTTAATTACACTTTTTGCTTTTTCAATTGTAATTGTTCTCAAACAATTTAAAATTCCTGCTGACATTAATTTATTTTTATAGTCTAATTTTCCGTTAGGATCATGATTCTTCTCAATTTCTTCAAAGAAATGGGAATCTAAAAATATTCTTGCTTTTGTAAGTCGAACACATCCTATAACTTTTTGTTTTTTTTCTTTGGGGGTTTCAGCAGTTTGTAATGTGTTTGATATTAAAAGAAAAAAACATATGAGTTTTATAAATATTGTATATTTTGTTAGTTTTGAAAATGAAGTTGTCATTTATTTCTTAATATAATAATTTAAAAGCAATTATTAGTGATTTATAATTATATTATTATATTATTATATAATTAATAAATTTAATATTAATTTTTTTATTGTTTATTGAAATAAAAAGTATTAATATTATTAGAAATAGAAAGTTAGTTGAAAATTTGATATTGAAATTAATAGGTTTTAATAATGTAATAATAACGTTTATAATATTTGTTTTATAGTTTTTAGTATTTATACTTATACTAGTTTAGTTCTTTATTAATAAATTTACTTGCATCATTTATACAAAAATACTATCTTGTATATCTTCAAATGTTAAAGTTTTCAAATTTTCTTCATTTTTCTCTTCTTCGGCTATTTTTGTTTCTTTTACTTTTACTTCTTTTGATGTTTTCTTTTTTCCAGGTTTATTTTTAACTGTTTCTGGACATTTAAACTCTTCCTCGTTTTTTAAACCTTTTTCTCTGTCAACTTTATTGTTAATGTTATTATTAATGTTATTATTAATGTTATTATTAATGTTATTGTTTGTATTCTTTTCTCGTTGTCTTTTTTTGCATATATATTTCATTGAGTCAGCAACAGAATTAGAAAAGGATTCAATCTAATAATGGTAAATATAATTAATTTATTAATATTTACATCATTTTGATATTTGTCATCTAGCTTTTGTAAGTCCTTTTTATTTATAAAATCTAGTTGTTTTCCAGTAACATTATCTTCATCAGTGCTTACAAATTGTTGGAGGTATTTTTGTTCTTCTAATCGTTTTTGTTGCCATTCGTGAATATTTTTCTCTTGGTTTACATGTCTAAGTCTTCTTCCTGATAAATCTCTACAAGAGTCAAAATTATTTGTTCTTTTTTTAGTAGGCGGTTGACCTTTTAAAAGAGAACCAAATCCTCCCTATAATTATATTAAATATAAGTAATATAATATATTATTATTTAACATGAGCCTAAATCAAATTTAATGCCTTCATCAAAATAGTAATAAATATTTTACCTTTCCTCCAAGAAGTTTAAATCTGACTTCATATATATCTAAGTCAATAGGAATTAGAAAATCTTCACTTGGATTAACAATTTTATTTCTTAAAAATAGAATAAATGAATCTTTTTTAATATTATGAGATGTTTCTATATGTTCGATAAGGTTTTTGTTTGTCTGAAAATCATTATTTAGATTTAAGTTTAAGATTGAATTTGTTATTCCTTTTAGGGCTATACTCATTTTTTATTATAATTTAATAGTATAAATAATTGTATTGTAAATAATTGTATATAGTGGTAGTTTGAGTAAATAATTATATTAAGTTTAGAAGTATAATTATTTATATTAATTTATCAAAAAAGATAATTATTCAGTATGTTAATTTTTAGATATAGTTATATTAATAAATAAATTAACTAATTGTTTTCTTTAATGAGTTTATTATCAAGAATATATTAACTCAGTTAACTTATATATAAAACATAAAATATGTAAATAAGATTTCTCTTTATTAATAAAATCTTTTACTAAAAATAATTTAATTTACTTTAATAATTATATTTAAGTAATTCTTTATTAAATTCTAATTATTATCCTTTCTTAAGTCAATAAAATTTAAATTTAAATAAAACAACATAAAACCTATTAAACTCAATCAAATTCAAATGAATTTAGAATTTTTAGGTAAAAAAGTAAGTCAATGAATATTTTAATACAATTACACATACTTAATAACTTGTATTTAATTCTTTTTCTTCAGAGAGAAGTTCTTTTAAGTTCAGTAGCAAAAATGCCAAAAGTTGAATCAACAAGAAACACTAAAAAGAAAAAACAACCAGAAAAAGTAGAAAAACCAGTAATTAAACCACCAGACCACAGACTGGGAAAGCCTGCTATTAAAATCCCAGAAGTTAAAGAATATAAAATATTATCTATTTATAAACCTCCTTTAAAGGATGAAACACTTAAGAATTTTGATAAATTAAAAAGACAGCCGAATTGTAATGATAGAGATGATTTACCATACTTAAAGCCAGGACAAAAAATAAAAATAATTTCTTGGAATGTAAACGGTCTACGTCATTTATTCGATGTTGGAGGTATTCGTAGAGAAGTTTTAGGGAGTGTCAGGCATCTATTTCAATGTGATAGTGTAAACTTGTTTCAAAATTTTATTGATGATGGTAAGTTGTTGATATAGTATAGTATATATAGTATAAGTTGTTATTATTTTACATTATTTTTCTTTATTTTGCTTTAGAGAATCCAGATATATTATGCATTAATGAAACAAAAATTAATAAAGATTTTATTCAAGAACACAACGTTGAAACTTTACTTAATGAAAACTATGCGAGTTTTTGGAATTCAAACCTTAGATATCCTGGATTTTCGGGAGTTTGTGTATTTACTAAATTCAAACCGTTAAATGTAACATATGGAATAGGAAAAGAAATTCACGATATTGAAACTAGAGTTATTACTTTAGAATTCGAAACGTTCTTTTTAATTTCTGTTTATGTACCTAACTCAGGAGAAGTAAAATTGTTTCATATATACTAACAATACTTAACTTAAATAAATAAATAATTCATTTAACCAATTTTATAATTAGAGTTTATCTAGACTTACTTATCGAACTACAGAATGGGATGTTGATTTTAAAAATTACACTTTGGAACTATCTAAGAAAAAGAATATTATAGTAGCTGGAGATTTCAGTGTTGCTCATAATGAGATAGATTTATATGCTCCTAAAACATTAACGAGGACTCCTTGTTTTACTAAAGAAGAAAGAGATAGCTTTAGTAGTTTATTAGATGAAGTAGGGTTAATTGATACATTTAGAGTATTGCACCCTAAAGTGGTAATATTTAAATTACATATAATTTTATATATAATTTTACATATAATTTAGATACGATTTTCTTATTGGGTTAAAAAAGAAACTAGAGATTTAAATAATTCTAAAGGTGATGATAGATCAAACGGACTTGGGTGGAGACTTGATTATTTTTTAGTTAGTAAGAAATGCAGAGGAAATGTTTTAACTTCAGATATTTTAGGAGAATATATTGGGAGTGATCATTGTCCAATCAAAATGGATTGGCAAGTCTAGTTTAATAATAAAGTTATTAAACTATTAATCAACCTATTTTATATTAATTCAAAAAGTGAAATTGTTAATAAATAGTTTAAATTATTTAGTTAATAAATAGTTAATAATTAACTAGTTAATAAATCACTGCATTATTAATATTAATTACAAATACAAATAAATTATATTATATATAAATAATTTTAAATTATATCTTAATAAAATATTATATATAACCATATAATATCATCTTGTAATCTTATTTCATGTTCTTTCATCTTATTGTGGATTTCATTCCATTCTAATTAAAAAATCCCTATCTATAGCTAAAGCCTCCTCTTTCTCTACTTTCTTTTTTATTCGTTATAAAAACTTGAGGCTTTAAAGTTTCCTTAATATCATCATCTCTGTTCCAAATATGGAATAGATTATTAATATAAACAGGATTTGTAATTTCTGGTAACTTTTTCTCTGGAAAGAATTTATTCATCATAAAACCATTTGGTGAGGTTTTCCCCATATTTCCAATCGAGTGAGTTTTCCTCATTAAATAATCAGAGATTTTGGTTTTATCATCTATATAAATAATTATAAATAACTATTATACCTTTATATCTACTATATGATAACTTAGGATTATGAATTAAACTATACTTTCCATCAGGAATTGTTTTTTCTAGCCCAGGGTGATATTGAATAAGATTAAGCTGTTTATTCTTTTTATCATTTTGCTTTAATAATTCAGATTCATAAAATGTTAAATTTCTTTGTGATTTCTTTTTTAATGGAACTTTATTTTGTATTTCTCCATGTTGGATTAACACATCACCGATATTATTATCTTTTTCATCATAAACATTAACCTCTTTTAGTGGGTGCTTTACCATATTTACTGATTTATTATATTTGTAAAAGGTATTGTAAAACTTTTCTTTAGTTCTTTTATCAATTTGTTCAAAGTTATTAAATATATTTTTTAGATTTAGTTTATCTTCAGAGTTTGAATTATCATTGTTATTGTTATTATTGTTGTTATTGTTACTACTATTATTATAATAAAAATTATCAGAAGTCTTTGGAGGCTGATTAAACATATTCAAATTCCCTGTTGAGGCATTCTTTTTTACTTTATCTCTATTTACAAATTGATATTCACCATATTTATTTGTATCTGGATTAAATTCTTTTTTTACTATTTCTCTACAGAACTTCTTTAAATAGGCTTCATCTATCATTAGTTTAGGTCTTTCTCTTGCAGTTAGCTCTTCTTCTTCGCCTGAGTTTGATTTATCAAGATATATTTTATGGCTAAAAAGCATTTCTTCTTCGTTTGCATATTTCTGTTTCATTTGATTTACATGTACTTCATTTTTTGCTTCTTCTAATTTTTTATCTACGGGTTTCTTTTGAAAAGCATAAAATTTCTTTTTCATCATACGTTTAGGGAGTAAGTTGTACTTTTCTAAATCTTTTAACTGAAAATCTGCTGAGTATGTTTTAAAGTTCTTTTTTACAGGTAATTCCTTTTGACTATCTGTCTTTTTATAGTAAAGTTTATTTCCAAATCTATTGTTTTCAAGATCGTTAAATTTCTTATCAGATACATTATAACTACTCATAACAATATTTTGTTTATCAAAATAGTTTAGGCAGCACATTCTAAATTCAATAAAATTTTTATATTGAAGAGTATTCTTTTTAGTAAGAGATTCTTCTAGTCTATGCAATACCTGTGGAAGTTAATTAAAATTTAAACAAAATAATGTAAACTTACTAAATAATCATTTAGATGCTGCACTAAGTAAATAACTTCGACAAATATGTTAATATCCTTATGGAAAAAGTTTATTAAGTTACTATATATTTCTGCTCGTTTTACATCAAAGTTCATTATTTTATTAAAGTTTTCCTCAATAGTTTTTATTTTCTTAGTAAATGTATTAATTTTCAAAACAAAGTTATGAAGTTGTAAATAATCGATTAGATCTTTATGTTTATTTATTAATAGTAAATTCTTTTGTGATGAAGTAATTGAAGTTCCTTCTCTGTTAAGTAATATAATATTAGATAAATAAATAATTAATTAATTAACTATTATTCTTACCCAACACGTAATAAAGAATTCAAATGATCAACCAACTCATAATAATAAGTAATTAAGTGAACTGAGTCTAATTTTATTAATATATCAAGCTCGTTATAGTTAAAACCTTCATCTTTTAACATAACTCTAATTATATATTTGAGAGTTGTATACGTAATATCATCACCATATATTTTAAATATAAATAATGCAAATATATTAAGAATAAGTATTTGATTGAAGGGATCACTTATCATTAATATTTTTCTATCAAAGTATTTGAATATAACTGATGACTTATTTTCGTGTATAATTGCAGTTAATTCAGATTTATTATATATCTGTAAGTTATTATAAACTTTGAATAAGAATAGTATCTTTTTTCTTTCGATTGAAATGTATTCGTTAGTATCATATAAAACACTAGGTTCGAGTAACATATTATCAGGATTATTTATTAAATCGTTATAATTATTATTTAGTTTGTCAGTAAATTCTACCAGTTCTCGTGTGTTGTTGGATGTTATACCGTCGTTTAAGTCGAGTAGCTCAATTGTTTTTTTATTATCGTCAAGTGAAGTAACTCTAAGAGTGTGAAGACAAGTCATATCAGGCCCTAAATTAATAATATTAAAATAAATAACAACAAATATAATATAGTAATCTCTTAGAAATATAATATTACTTAGTTTATTTTTTGGTGACTCAGATATCTTCGCATTAATAAAGTTGACTCGATCATGATGATAAAGAATTTCACCATTATAGAATAATATATCTATATTAAATTTAATAACTAAATTATACTTGGATTATTAATTATAATGTATTTTTTGTAATCTTGTTCTAGTTTATCTAAAACAAATATTCCAATGTTCATTCTTCTTAAATGAGTTATTTGTTTTTGAGAGTATTTTTCAATAGAAAGGCCTAAAAAACCAAAAGTATTATGTGTATGAAGGTTATCAATATTTTCAATTGGATTATTTCTTAAGTCTAGATAATAAAGTTTAGGTAAAAGATGTAAAAAGTCTAAATTTTGTATGTTATTATTTCTCAATGAAAGAAACTCAATATTATCAAATATATTTGTTGTTTTAATCTTAATAATATTAAAATAGTCTAAATAAGCTGTATCGATTTCTTCTTTAGCTTGGTCTTGATTTAGTAAGTCTATTAAATGTTTATCATTTAAAATCATTTAAGTTATAAATTAATTATGATTAAAATAAATGATTAAATAAAATAAAGTAAAGTAAAATAATTTAATGTATAATGGTTTACTTATTTGTTATAAAAAGAGTAATGAATTTATATTAACATAAAATCATATAAATGCTACAATAAAATAAAAATTTTAACGTTTCATTTACGTTAACATTAACATTAGTCATAATAATACTTATTAACATTCAAATATTAATTAAATAATTAAAAATCCAAAAGTATAGTTAAATATTAAATTTATGTTTAAACAAATTATCTTTTTATCACATAACATTTTTAATGTTAATTCTCTTAAATCAACGTCCTCACTTTAGTTTTGGGGGAATTCAATAACTAAGTTTCTATTTGTCAATTGCTTATATGAGGCAGTAACAGCCATTGATTTATAGGAAACTAATTCTTTATCTACGGGATCAACAAATACTTTATAGACTCTGGCAGATCCTCTTGGGAATCTAGTTCTCATTCCTACAATTGTTGCTGGGTATAAAACATCTTCTAATGCTGAAGCGTAGTTTGCAGTTAAAGTTCTATCTCTTGGGGCTCCTTTTCCTCTAAATCTTCTATAGATATTTCCATTAGTAGTTTTTCTTGAGGGGACGATAATAACTGGGGTACTTAATTGATCTTCAAGTCTTTTAACGAGTTCGCTATGAATTTTGTGTAAATTTTTAATTGAAGATTCGCTAACTTGAATTAATAAGCATTTATTTTTATTATCAAAGACAATTTCGTTTGCATTTTCGATTTTCAAGGCTTCAATATCTGCTTTAATATTTTGATCAGCTTCTTGAATTTTGTGTAAAACAGTAGTTACTTTTTTGGTAATTTCGTTTACTGTTGTTTTAGTTTTTGTGCCTTGTTTTTCAGCGTGCATTTTCTTGATAAATAATATATTTAATTAATTTGATATAAATAATATATAATGTATATTTTAATGTCTAATAAATGAGTGAGAATTATATAAAATGTATTAGTTATAACAAAAACAACCTGCAATAATATTAGTATTATATAAATTTAAATGAATCAATAATGAACTTAACTTAAGTAAAAGTAATATAGTAAGATTATTTAAATTACTTCTCACTTAGTATTTATTAAAATAATGTACTTATTTTATAATAAAGTATAAATGTATAAATAAAGTATATATTAATATATTTATCTTATATAAATTATAATGTTTATAATATTATCATGTACTAATCTAAAAAGTAAAAAAAAGCCGAATTCTACAAACTAATAAATTGTATATATAAAGTTTATAGGTGTTTAAAATTAACAATACAATTAAAATAAAGAATCTTAGCTAATATCAATTGGCTCAGATATAATTTGTATAATACTTGATAAAGTTTGCAACATTTTCTTTAAATAAAACAAAATAGTAATCTTTGGTAGTAAGGTCAGTGTTCTTCTTCTCTAGATCTATTCTGACCTTTTCAACGAAAAAATCAAAATTCTTTTTACTACTCATTAACGTATTAAAAACAATACTAAATGATTGAACCATAATAAATTCCGTAGCCGGGTCTAGACCACTTAAAAGACTCTTAAATTTAATAGGATCTTCTTTATATAACATATAAACATTTTGTAAATTCATTTTACTATAATCATTAAATAACTCAAGACAATTCTTATTAATGAAGTTCCATTCAAAATTACGTTTTATAGTTACATCTTTAACAAAATAGTCATCTAATCTTTGAAATTTTATTCTATCATTAAACTCTCTTGTTCGGTTAATGAAATTGGCAAAGTTACCAACGTGTTTATTTATAAAGTATTTAAAAAATCTCGATTTAATTTTCTTTAAGATACAGTCTTTATTAAACTTCCTCTTTTTCTTTGACCTGGCTGATCTTATTTTATTATTTTTTTGGACTTTCTTTATAATAAATATTTGTTTTCCATTACTATTTTGATTATTGTTCATTTGTTGTTGCATTTGTTGCATTTGTAAGGCTTTTATATCTAAAGTTACTTAAAATAAGTACATTTAAATGATTTTCGCTTTAAATGATATAATTGCTTTCTTTTTTTGCAAAATGATAAAGAATCAACATTTTGTATGCATAAGGTTTTCTTTTTAATTGTTTGAAAAAGAATATCAGTAAAAAAGTGTGGTTTTACAAGTTCGAGTATTTCTTTTTTAGTCAAACTGATTTTTAAGTCTTAAAAAGTTAAAATATAGAATATACCAAAAGGATTACTTTCTTCAATGACTTTACTACCATCTCTATTCCGGCTTTTTAATTTTTTTAACTGTTCGTTAATAAATTTTTTTATGTAGTAGTCGCTGTCACGATTAATAGCTGGATTAGAATTACTGCAGGTATCTTGTTGTTTATTAATTCCATCATTTTTTTTATCCTAATATTAAAATAATTCTTACTTTCCCATGAAAACCATTGTTACTTTCAATTGGCAAATCCATTTATTTAAATAAATAAGTAGTCATAAATATGTTTAAGTATAATAATTAAATATTTTATAAAAAAATATAACAGAACTCTACTGAATTTATTTATAAATTTAATATTAAAACTTTATACAAATTATTTTATATTTATTAACATACAAGGCAGAAGATACAAATAATTAATACCCGGATAAAGAATGTAATATAGTTAAAGACTATATACAAACTGTCGAAATGTGGTAGACTAATAATCATAATTTCCATTGAATATTATTATAAATTATTAACTAAATTCTATATAAATTATTTATTATAATGTAATATTAATTTTATGTATAATTTAATTAAATTACAATTACAAAATTTAAAATTAAATCAGTTATATTATTTAAATTAATAATGAATATTACTTATTACTTAGAACTTATTTTCAATTTAATTTGTTACTTTAACTTTTAAACTTGATGCAGCATCTGAAACAGCATCTTTCATTCCTGTAGCTGCACCTGAAACAGAATCTTTAACTCCTGATACTATATTAGAAGTAGTGTCTTTTACACTTGTGTAAGCCCCTGATACTGAATCTTTAACTCCAGAGACAGCATTTGATGCTGAGTCTTTAATTCCATTATAAGCCCCTGATACTCCACTAGATGCTGATTCCTTTATATTAGAAACTGAATTTGAAACAGAGTCCTTCATACCTCCTAATTTATTTGATACTGAATCTTTCATATTTGAAATCGTATTAGAAACGGAATCTCCAATTGTAGTACTTTGACCTTGGAAAGGAGCTTTTAAATTGTCAGCAGAAGGTAGATTTGGAAGACCTTCTAAATCTGAAGCAAATGGTTGACTAGCACTTAAGGGATTTACTGGGACATATCCAGAAAAATTGCTTAAAGGTTTAAAAACTGAGTCTTGAAGCTTCATTAAGAAATTAAAAGTAAGATCTAACTTATTTCTTATTACATAAAAATAAAAGTAGCCATAGAAAATACCAGCTAGCATATCAAGAAGTAAAATTTCGAATGAATTTATTAGCTCGATGAATACAAAGAGCCCCCAAGGAACAAATTTAGCTGGTACTGGAATAGGAACTAAAAATACTTTAATACGATCATTAGGTCTTCCTAGACAATTTAAAGTTATATCTGCTAATATTATTGGCCAGAGTCCCGCGCTAGGAAATTCCATCATTGCTGGCTTAACAAAGCCAACTAAAAAGCAAAATAATAAAAAAACTGCTTGAATAATGGTTGTATTAAGAAAGAAATTAAACATATATTTTATTGTTCCTCTTTCTTTTTCTTGGTTCATTGCATCAGGTATCCAAGCAAAGAAAGCAAATAGATAATTAATAAATCTTATATTAATAAATGATGCAGTTAGTAAAGTCCAAAGTTTATATTCTTTAATTGTTGTTTTGGGAATATTTACTAAATTAATCATTTGTTTAGGTAATAGCCAAACAAAAAATAAAAGGATTGTCGAACTAATTGTAAAAAATCTCACGAATAAAGGTACTTCGTCCCACATTTCTTTCATTCTCTTTCGAAATGATGTAACTGTATCACTCATTTTTTATATTATTAATTATATTATTTGTAATAATATGAAACTGGAATTTAATTTAAAATTAGTTTAAATTAAAACTTTTTAAAAAATATATTATTTGTAAATTAATTTTAATTAAAAAAGGATTATAAATAGTTAACAAAACTATTAATGAGAATAATATCATATTATTCTATAGTTGTTGCAATTTAAATTTGAAATATTTGTAATATTAAATAATCATAATATTTTATTAGTTTAATACTTCTACTTATTTTGTTAGTTTGTTAATTTTTCTTTTAAATTTGATGCAACTTCTGTAACTCCATCTTTCATTCCTATTGCAGCTCCTGAAACTGAATCTTTTACTCCTGAAACTACATTTGTTGTAGTTTCTTTTACACCAGATACAATATTAGAAGCTGAATCCTTTACTCCAGAGACAGCATTTGATGCTGAGTCTTTCATTCCTGTTAAATTATTTGATACTGAATCTTTCATATTTGCAACCATATTTGAAGCATTTTCTCCAATTGTTGTAGATGGTTTCAAATTATCTATTGAAGGTAACTCAGGAATAACATCTGAAATTAAAGCAGAGCCTGAGCCAGAAATTGAAACAAAGCTTTTAAAACTTTTTAAAGGTTTAATAATAAAAGAGTCTTGGATCTTTACTAAGAATTCAGTTGTTAAATATAGATCTAACTTATTTCTAATAATAAAAAAGTGGAAGCAACCGTATAAAATACCAGCTAACAAATCGATTAGTAAAACTTCGAAGAAATTAATTAATTCAATGAAAATAAATAGAAAAAAAGGAACAGTTATCACTGGAAATCTATCTGGAACAAGATATAGTAGAACTTGTTTATTTGGATTTCCTCCACCTCCTAAGCAATTATGAGTTAAATCTGCTAATATTATTGGCCACAATCCTGCGCTTGGAAATCCCATCATACTTGATTTAAATAAACCAATTGCTAAACTAAGTGCCAAGAAGACAACTTGAATATTTATTGAATGAAAGAAAAAACATATTATATAATTGATTGTTCCTTTATCATCCTTTTCTTTGCTAAATGAATTAAGTAGCCAAATAAATAATCCAAAGGCATAATTAAGTATTCTTAGATTTATCAATGAAGTTGTTAGTAATGTCCATAATTTAAATCCTTTAAATGTTGCTATAGGAACATTTACTAAATTAATTATTATTGAAGGAAAAATCCAATTTAAAATTAAAAAAATTGTAGAGATAATTACTACAAATCTAGTGAAGAATGCAGTTTGTTCCCATGTTTCTTTTACTTTCTTTTGAAAATTCTCTAATGTATAAGCCATTTTTATATTTAGTAGTTTAATAAGATTAATAAGAAACGCAAAGTTAAATTAAAAATATGTATAATATAAAGTTATTTTATTAGAAATTATATTATTTTATTTAGAATATATGAAGAGTGATATAAATAATAAATGAAGAATAGATCATTAAATGTTTTGTAAAAAGTTTTATGGGCAATAAATAATTTTAGTATTTATTATAGTTATTTTAAATATAAATATAAGAAGTTTAAAGAATCAATTTTATAAAATAAATATATATGTTTATTATTTAGTTTATTATATGTTGTATATTTAAAATAAAAATAATTTATTATAAATTTAATAATTATTAAACGAAGTATGTCACAATTAGATCATGATCAAGCTCACCTTATTACAGGCCAACAACAAAACAAAGTCGTCGAAAATGAACAACCTGAATGGTATGTAAAGCTACTCAGTTATTTCCCAATGGCTATTTATGAATTTGTAGGAATATTCTTTTTCGTTACATGTATCTGTTTCACTATGGGAGACGTTTCCAAATTCATTTTCGGATTCTGGGTAATATTAGTATTCTTTGGAAATTACTCAGGAGGACATGTTAACCCCGCAGTTACTTTAGGATTCTATATTTATGATGGAGACTGGGGTTTTGGATTGATTAAGCTCGTTTTATACTGGGTAGCTCAAGTTTTAGGAGCAGCCTTCGCCTCAAAAGTCTCATTCTGGTTATTACATGTTAACATCTTTGTTGCTGTACCTGATAAAAGTACCACATTCGAAGTATTCTTCGCAGAATTTTTATTCACTGGAACTTTCTTATTCGTTATTCTATACGTATGCTCAAAGGTCACTACCCCTCCCAATTCAAATGGACCAATTAAATGTGGTGTAATTGTTGGATGGTTCTATTGTTGTGCTCAAATGGGAGCTAAATTATCTGGATCTGCCTTCAACCCAGCTATCTTATTCACTCTTAACGGATGGGATTACATTCACGGAAACCCAAAAGCTATGGAATTTGCCGCATGGATGATGTTAGCCGAATTCGCAGGAGCAGCTGTCTTTGCTGTTTTCTTTAAATACATCTTCGAGAAAACTTATCCAAACCAAAATGAACAAAAATAAGGGAATTTGTGATGATTTGCAAAAGATTTGAATAACTTTTTAAAGTTTTAAACAGAACTATTTTGATTTTATTTTTCTTTGCTATAATATAAGTTTTATTTAGTTTATATAAGTTTATAATTAATTATATTTTATAATAACTAATAAGAA
>Ga0100378_1003879_pt1 | contig 14165 bp, 9 predicted proteins | sample CryGeymeta201502_FD_81535 | JGI IMG/M metagenome (GOLD analysis project Ga0100378, IMG submission 81535) | Groundwater microbial communities from Crystal Geyser aquifers in Utah, USA - Crystal Geyser metaG 2015-02 | ecosystem: Environmental > Aquatic > Deep subsurface > Groundwater | place: USA...
AACACCGAGAAATTGCCAGACAAGCTGTAAGAGAATCTTTAGTTTTATTGAAAAATGACAACCATGTATTACCAATTTCAAAAAAAACTAAAAAAATTGTTGTGGTTGGCGAACACGCCAACAGTGCTGGATTTCAATCTGGAGGTTGGACAATTAATTGGCAAGGAACTTCTGAAAATTATAAAGGTGCAACAACAATTTTAGAAGGCATCAAAAAACAATCAAAAGGTGAAGTTGTGTATGATAAAAATGCCACTGAAAATCATTTTGATGCAGACTTGGCAATTATTGTGGTAGGTGAAATTCCGTATGCTGAATTTTTTGGTGACATTGGTCATGAATCCAACCAATTACAATTAACATTGACAGATGAACATCAAAAATATATAAAAACCTATGCAGAAAAAGGAATCAAAACAGTGGTTGTTTTAATTTCTGGAAGACCATTAATTGTTACTGAGCAAATCAATAGTTCTGACGCATTTGTAGCAGCTTGGTTACCAGGTTCTGAAGGCGATGGCATTGCAGAGGTGCTTTTTGGTGATTATAATTTTAAAGGAAAGTTACCTCATTCTTGGCCAAAAGATATGAAAGATTATGAGAAAAATTACGGTCCAAATTTTTGGGACAAAACAATAAAACCATTATTTGAATTTGGTTTTGGATTAGAATATTAACAGAAAAATCAGCTAAAAGAAAGTGAAATTTAGCAGATTATCATAAAAACAATAAAAATGAAAATTATTTTACAACATTTTTTATTCCTATCAATAGTGATTTCTATGATATCTTGCGCTAACAAAAAAACAAAAGAACATACAGTTTTGAAAACAAACAAAGAATTAACAGCAGCAGATATTCTAGGAAATCCCAAATATATTGCTATTTCTTATGGCGGCTACAGAGAAAAATCAAGAGAGATACAGCCAACTATTACCCAACTTAAAGAAGATTTAAAACTACTGCATGCTATGGGAATTCGTGTTGTACGCACTTATAATGTGCAACCAAAATTACCCCATGCTTCAAATATTTTAGAGGCAATTCATCAATTAAAACAGCAAGATCCAAATTTCGAAATGTATGTCATGTTGGGTGCTTGGATTGATTGTTTAAATGCTTGGACAGATCAACAACCCAATCACGATATCGAAAGCCCAGAAAATGAAGGAGAAATAGCAAGAGCTGCAGCCTTGGCAAATAAATATCCTGATATTGTAAAAATAATTGCTGTTGGCAACGAAGCCATGATTCGCTGGGCAACAAGTTATTATGTGCAACCCAATGTGATTTTGAAATGGGTAAATCATTTGCAAAGAATGAAAAAAGATGGTAAATTATCGAAAGATTTGTGGATTACAAGTTCAGATGATTTCGCTTCTTGGGGTGGAGGTGAAGAAAGTTATCGCACAAAAGATTTAGAAGTTTTGATAAAAGCTGTGGATTATGTTTCAATGCACACTTATGCCTATCACAACTCGCACTACAATCCTGCATTTTGGAAAACCCCAGAAAGTGAACAACATTTGTCTGATTTTGAAAAAGTAGATGCAGCTATGCAAAGAGCACTGGAATTTGCTAAAATGCAATATAAAAATGTATCTGATTATGTGAAAAGTATTGATTCTACGAAAACAATTCACATAGGTGAAACAGGTTGGGCTTCAATTTCTGATGGTCATTACGGAATTAATGGTTCAAGAGCAACAGACGAATACAAGCAAGGTTTGTATTACAAACACCTCAGAAAATGGACAACCAAAGAAAAAATTTCTTGTTTTTATTTTGAGGCTTTTGATGAACAATGGAAAGATGCTGGAAATAAAAATGGTTCTGAAAATCACTTTGGATTGATCAATTTAAACGCAGAGGCGAAATACGCTATTTGGGATTTGGTTGATAATGGAACTTTTGATGGATTAAAACGCGATGGAAAAACAATTACTAAAACATTCAAAGGAAACAAAAAAACATTGATGGAAACTGTTTTTTCTCACAATACTGATTATTAAAGATAATAAAAATGAATTTAAAAAATTATTTTTTCTACTTATTGATATCATTTATGATGATAAACTGTGATACAAAACAAGATATATTGACAATAGATGTTTATGAAACTTCTGCTAATGGAAACAAATTAACAAAATTAGAGAATTTCTTAATAGATGAAAAAGCCGACAGTTTGGCAACCATTACACTTTTTCCTGCAAAAAAACGTCAAAAAATTACTGGTTTTGGAGGTTCTTTTACGGAATCATCCGCTTATTTATTGAATAAATTAAGCAGAAAAAATAGAGAACAAATTATAGAAGCCTATTTTGGGGAAAGTGGTGCAAAATATTCGTTGACGAGAACTCACATGAATTCATGTGATTTTTCTTTAGGACAGTATTCTTATGCTCCAGTTGCTGATGACAAGGAATTGAAATATTTTACAATTGACGAGGATAAAGAGGATTTGATTCCGATGATTCTAAATGCTATGAAAGTTTCCAAAGATGGATTTAAAATTTTGGCTTCACCTTGGACAGCTCCACCTTGGATGAAAGATAACAATGCTTGGACAGCAGGAAAACTATTACCAGAATATTATGATACTTGGGCATTATTTTTTTCAAAATATGTAACAGCTTACAAAGATGAAGGTATAGATATTTGGGGTTTTACTGTTGAAAATGAACCATTTGGAAATGATGGAAATTGGGAAAGTATGCATTATACACCTGATGAAATGACCAATTTTGTACAACATTATTTAGGACCAAGATTAGCAACTGATTATCCCGAAGTCAAAATTTTAGGCTATGATCAAAACCGAGAACATTTAAAAGAATGGATAGATTCACAATTCAAAAACGAAGAAACTTCAAAATATTTTGAAGGAACAGCTATTCATTGGTATGCAAGTACGTTTCATTATTTTCCTGAAGAATTGCAATATGCACATCAAAAAGCACCCAATAAATATTTAATTCAATCTGAAGCTTGCATAGATGCACAAGTTCCAAGGTGGAATGACGATGCCTGGTATTGGAAAAAAGAAGCCACAGATTGGGGATGGACTTGGGCACCTGAAAAAGACAAATACATGCACCCAAAATATGCCCCAGTTCATAGATATGCCAGAGATATTATTGGCTGTTTAAATAATTGGGTTGATGGTTGGATTGATTGGAACATGGTTTTGAACACACAAGGAGGTCCAAATTGGTTTAAAAATTGGTGTGTTGCTCCAGTAATTGTGGACACTGAAAAAGATGAGGTTTATTTTACGCCTTTGTATTATACACTGTCTCATTTCAGCAAATTTATAAGACCAGAAGCTACTGTGTTTGAAGTTGAAAATACTGATAAAGCAATCATGGTTACAGCTGCAGAAAATCCTGATGGGAGTATAGCAGTGGTTGTTTTTAACGAAACAAATCAATCAAAAAATATTCAATTAATACTTGCTAGTCAAAAGGTTAGCATTAAAATGAATGGACAATCAATTCAAACAATTGTAATCCCTAATCAAGAAAATTAAATCTAACTAACTAAAATCGAAATATGAAAAATTATGTAACTCCAGTCAGAGATAGAGTTCCGTTAGGACAAAAAGCAGCATTTGGTGCAGGGCATTTAGTATTAAATTTATTACCAGGTGCTTTAGGTGTTTTTATGTTCTTTTTATTAACAGCATTTGGAATGGATCCATTTTTAGCTGGTTTATTAGGAGGTTTACCAAGAATATTTGATGCTTTGACAGATCCAATTATGGGTTTTATTTCCGATAATACCAATTCTAAATGGGGTAGAAGAAGACCTTATATTTTTGTAGGAGCTATATTAAGTGGAATTTTGTTTGCTCTTTTGTGGCAAATGAATCCTGAAAATTCACAAAGTTATAATTTTTGGTATTTTTTAATTATGTCCATGGTTTTTTTGATAGGAAATACCATGTTTGCAACACCTTTAGTTGGTTTGGGATATGAAATGACTTCTGATTACAATGAACGAACTCGATTAATGGCTTTTTCTCAAACAATAGGACAAATTGCTTGGATGATTGTACCATGGTTTTGGATTATTATAAGTGATCCAAATATGCTTCCAATTTCTGCTGAGGATGTTAGTAGAATTGCTTCTTTAGGATTGTCTGAAGCTGAATCAGCAAAAGTATCTTTAGAGGCTGTTCAAGCTAATGGAGTTCGAAAATTATCAATTATAGTTGGAGTTGCTTGTTTGATTCTAGGTGTCTTACCAGCGTTTTTCTGTAAAGGTATTGATTCCGCAAACATGGACAATAGAAAGAAAATTACTTTCAGCACTCTAGGATCTAATATGAAAGATCTTTTTAAAGGAATTGCACAAGTTTCTAAAAACAAACCTTTTTTGAAATTATGTGGTGCTACTTTTTTGGTTTTTAATGGTTTTCAAATGGTAGCTTCTTTTAGTTTTTTTATCATTGTTTTTTACATGTATAAGGGTAGTTATGCAGATGCTGGCAATTGGCCTGCTTGGTTTTCAACTGTAACAGCATTAGTTACAGCTTTTGGAGTAATTCCAATCGTTAGCTTTTTAGCAAATAAATTTGGTAAGCGTCAGGCATTTATCATTTCAACAGCACTTTCTATTATCGGTTATATTTTAAAATGGTGGGCTTTTGATAAAGACAATCCATTTTTAATTTTCATGCCAATTCCATTCATGGCTTTTGGGTTGGGAGGCTTGTTTACATTGATGATGAGTATGACAGCAGATGTGTGTGATTTGGATGAATTGGAAAATGGAATGCCACGTAAAGAAGGAACTTTTGGAGCTATTTATTGGTGGATGGTAAAATTAGGACAAGCTTTGGCTTTAGTTTTAGGTGGAGCAGTGTTGAAGTTTGTTGGATTTGATGGTGCAGCTGCTCAACAATCTGCAGAAACTATGACAAGTTTACGATTGGCAGATGTTATAATTCCTTCTGTAACTGCTGGAATTGCGATTTTAATTATGTGGAGTTATAGTTTAAGTGAAAGTAGAGCCAAAAAAATCAAAGAACAATTAATCGAACGTAGAGGAGAATTATAAAAATAAAAATCAATTAAGCAATGTCATATAGAGAAGAACATTATTTTAAACCTAATCATGCTAATCATATTAGTGAATCAGGACAACAGGGAGTAGATTTTTTGAACTATTCCAGTGAAGATTTAGTGAAACTTTGGAGAGAAACCTTGAAAAAAGGAATGCATGGAATTTGTTTCAGTATGTATGAAGATGGTCAAAAACCTGGAGATACTATCACCGAAGAGCAAGTAGAACGTAGAATCAAAATTTTAAAACATTATGCAAAATGGATTCGTTCTTTTTCATGTATTGAAGGAAATGAAAATATTCCAAGAATTGCCAAAAAACACGGAATGAAAAATTTAGTAGGTGCTTGGTTGGGTGATGATATGGAAAAAAATGAACAAGAAATTGAAGGATTAATACAGTTAGCTAAAGAAGGATGTGTTGATATTGCTGCTGTTGGAAACGAAGTTTTGTACAGAAAAGATTTAACGGAGCAACAATTATTAGATTACATTCTTCGTGTAAAAGAAGCATTAAGAGGAATGAATATTCCAGTTGGTTATGTTGATGCCTATTATGAATTTTCTCACAGACCTGCAATTACAGAGGTTTGTGATGTGATTTTATCAAACTGTTATCCTTATTGGGAAGGTTGCAGCATAGATTACTCACTGGCTCATATGCAACAAATGTTTAGTATTGCTTCTCATGCAGGACAAGGAAAAAAGGTAATCATTACAGAAACTGGATGGCCAAGTCAAGGAGGTAGTTTGGGTGGTGCACATTCAAACGCAGAAAATGCGATGAAGTATTTTATCAACGCTCAAGCATGGTCAGCAAAAGATAATATTGAGATGTTTTATTTCTCGTCTTTTGATGAATCTTGGAAAGTTGGCGCAGAAGGTGATGTAGGAGCTTATTGGGGATTGTGGGACAAAAACGAAAATTTAAAATTTTAACAAAATAACGTAATCAATTTGTGTGGATTTTTCATTCAATTGAAACACGACAGCATAATTTTCCGTAAGCTATGATTTTAATAAAGTATCAAAATCACTAGCTTTTAGAGGGAAAATATTTAAAAATAAAAATACTTGAAACATATTTTTTAATGTTGTAGTGTTCATGTAGTGGTGAATAATTCGTATTTAAAAGATTATAGTTGTATCATTGGACAAATTATTAATACTTAACACTTTTATTATTATGAAAAAAATTACATTATTATTTGCCTTATTGATATCATCAATAGGGTTTTCTCAAGACCTTATACTTGGTTTTGAAGGAAGTGAAAGCGGAGGGGTTGCTGGCGCACCATTTGGAAACATGGCTGCTCCAACTCTAGTCACTGGAACCGGCACAAATACTTCACAAGTTTTACAAATTGTTGGAAATATCAATGGTGAAGTTTGGCAAGGAATCAACTTAACGTTAACAGAAAAAGTTGATTTGACAAACACACAAACAATGACCATTGATGTAATGTCTGCAACACCAATTACTTTTTTAGTAAAAGTTAATGGAGGTTTAAACGGTGCACCAGAGGCAGCTGCTGAAGTTACTCATACTGGAGATGGTACTTGGCAAACACTTTCTTTTACTTTTAATACTTCATTAGACGAAAAAGCTGCTGCAGCAACTGGTCTGTATGCAAGTTTTGTAATTCACGCTTATTGGAAAGCTGGTGAAACAGGATTTGGAGGTGTAACAAAAGATGCAAGAACTTTTATGGTTGACAACATTAAAGGCCCAAAAGCAGCTGCATCACCAGCAACACCTGAGCCAACTGATGCTCCACAAACTCCGCCTACTTTTGCTGCACAAAACGTTATTTCTTTATATAGTGAAGCTTATACCCCAGCTGCTACTCTAGCAAATGTTCCTTGGGATGATTCAGCTTTTGAAGAAGTAACTATCGCAGGAAACAAAGTATTGAAAATTGATGGAGGTAATTTTATCGGAATGGATTTAGATACTTATCTGAATGCAACTAATATGACTCACTTACACATGGATTATTGGATATCAACTGATCAAACACCAGGTACAGTTTTAAATCCAAAATTATCAAACCACGCTGGACAGAATGGAGAAACATCTGCTATTGATATTACAAATATCATCGAAAGCCAAGATGAAGTTAAAAAATGGCAATCAAAAGATTTTCCATTAAACGGAGCAAGAGAAGCTATCAAGCAATTTTTAATTACAGACGCAGCTAAAATAGGTGTGTATTATTTAGATAACGTTTATATGTATGTTGCTGGAACTGCTTCTGTTGAAGATAACTTATTCAACGTAAGTTTATATCCAAACCCAGCTAATAATAGATTGAATATTTCTGCAGCAAATACTATTCAAAATGCTGAAATCTACAATGTGTTAGGTAAAAAAGTAATGAATGTTACTATTAACAAAACTAGCGAGTCAATTGATATTTCAAACTTGGCTTCTGGTGTGTATATGATTAAATACAACATCGAAAATACTGTTGGAACTGCGAAGTTTATCAAACAATAATTTTCAAATGCTTTCATAAAAAAAACCGAGCAATTTGCTCGGTTTTTTGTTTTATAAAAAGTATTAAAATTACTCTTGTTCAGTTTTTTTAATTTGATTTAAATAGTTTTGTAAACTTTTTCCGTAAAATGATTTTTTTACTTTTGGTGTCAATGATTTATTTACCGTATCTAACATTTGTAATGTTGCATCATACATTTCTGTAATTGCAATATAAGGAGCAGCTTCAAAATCGGCATTGTTGATGGCAAAATTTGTGGTGTATAAAACGCGTCTTCTTACCAATCGTTTGTAATCATCTTCCACTTTTTGAATCAATTCCTCATTATTTGATTTTTTAGCTTCAAAATCTTTTTTGATGAATTCCAATCTTTGTGTTTGAAATTTTTTATTGATTTCATTGAATTTATCCATCACTTCTTGATTTTTTGAACCAGCTATTTTTGGAGAAATTCCAAATTTATCAACATGATCATTGATTGTAATGACACCTTCTTCACCAAAAAACAAAATTCGTTTGTCAGTTGTATTTCCATCAAAAGTTAAATAATACATCACTGGCGAATCTACTTGATCTGATAATCTAAAAGTTTCTTTTCCTAATAATTTGATTGAATCTACAGAAACCAAAACAGTGTCTTGCATTTTTTGTAAATACAAAGTTCCTTTTTTCAACCCTTTGATTTGCCCTTCAACAATCATATTTCCTTCTTTTTTAGAAGAACATGAAAATAGTGAGATTGAAATCATAAAAACTGTGAATATTCTTTTCATTTGAAATAAAATTTGAGTTTGCAAATATGCTGATTTTTATTTAAAGAGAAGAAGCTAATTCCATTAAAATCGTACTTACAATTGCTCCAATAGTTCCAATGGCATAGCCAAAAACGGCCAATAAAACACCAACAGTTGCTAATGATGGGTGAAATGCTTGAGCAACAATAGGAGCAGAGGCTGCACCACCTACATTTGCTTGACTTCCAACTGCCAAAAAGAAATAAGGCGCTTTGATGATTTTTGCAACCATAATCATAAGAATTGCATGAATTATCATCCAAACCAAACCAATAACAATCAATCCCGGATTTTCTAATGCCTGATTCAAATCCATTTTCATGCCAATTGTGGCAACTAAAATGTAAATAAAAACGCTACCCAATTTACTTGCTCCTGCACCTTCATAATTTCTTGCTTTTGTAAAAGACAATGCAATGGCAACTATAGTTGCTATGCTAATCAACCAAAAAAAGCTAGAATCTAAAAATGAAAACGTATTTTTGATGATGGGTGATGAAATTGATGAGACTAAATCGCCAAAAAATGAACTTAAATATACAGAGGTAAAATGTCCAAATCCTACAGTTCCAAAAGCAATTGCCAGCATAATCATTAAATCGGATAAGGTTGGATTTCTTTTTACTTTATTCGTAAAAAGGGTAACTTTTTCTTTCAAAGCCGAGATTGCAGAAGTATCCGCTTTTAACCATTTATCAATGGCTTCTTTTTTGCCAATTCCAATCAATAAAATGGCCATCCAAATGTTGGCAACAACAATATCTACAATGACCATTCCACCATATTTTGCAGGATTGTATTTGTAAATTTCCAACATGGCAGTTTGATTTGCTCCACCACCAATCCAACTTCCTGCAAGCGTTGAAAGTCCTCTCCAAACTGCATCAAAATCGCTTCCTCCAACAGTTTCTGGAGAAAAAACGGAAATGAGTAAAATAGCAATTGGACCTCCAATAATAATTCCAACAGTTCCTGTAAAAAACATGATCAATGCTTTTGAACCTAGATTGAAAATCGCTTTTAAATCAATACTCAACGTCATTAAAACCAAGGCTGCAGGCAATAAATATTGACTTGACACAAAATACAATTGCGATTTATTTTTGATGATTTCACCCGCTAAATTTTTAGTTTCCCATTCTGGAGAAATCAACCCAAAAGTGGTGAATATTGCAGGGACAAAATATGCCATGAACAATCCCGGAACTATTTTGTAGAATTTTGACCAAAAGCCAATTTTGATATTTTCGGTATAAAAAACGAATCCTAATGAAATCATTAAAATTCCAAAAACGATGGCGTCATTTGTAATTATTGGTTCAGTCATTATAAATTATTTATTTTTTAATCAAATATTTTAGTTTCTTTAAACATCGAAATGATGATGCCATCAGTTTCGTTTTTATATGCAATCCAATCTGAATTATAAAAAGCATTTGTTTTTGTAATAGCCTCTTTAAAAGCTTCCAAAAATTGATTTACCAATTGTTTTTCAGTGTCTGTTTGATTTCCAAAACGAGAACGAATGTAACTAAATGCCGTTCCAAAACGCTGACTAACAGTAACTTCAGGATTTCTTGTAATTCCTTGTCTTTCATCAACTTTGCCTAAATAAATGGCAATTAAATCATCTATTTTTTTGATAATTTCAGTAGATGATTTGATTTCAGCATCATATTTCTTTTTATCCTCTTTTGATAATTGCTCTTTGATTGCACTTGCTGTATTTTTACTTTCTAACAATTGTTTTACAATGGCTGCCATTTTTTCTTGATGACGTTCCATGGCTTTGCTAGCATCGTATTTTTGGTTGATGGCTTCTTCAGAAATTTGCAATCTTGGATCAAATTCCACCTTAATATTTTGCTCAGAAACCAACTCACCAAAAGTCAATTTTAGTTTATAAATTCCGGGTTTAACGTCAACTCCTGATGGTTCTCTTGTTGAATTTCTGATACTTCTAGAAGCTCTATCAACCCCTTTTTCATCTAAATTCCAAGTTGTTTTATGAATACCATTTTCTTCAGGAGTTTTGAATTTTAAGGTTCTTATCAAACGTTCTCCGTCAAAAATTTCCAATTTGATAGAATCTGTTTTTTCCTCTTTTGATTTGTTTAGATAATAAGAAATTAAGGCTCCTTCTTTTCTATTTTCTCCTTGATACATAGCATCTGCACCAAATCTACTTCCTGTAGGTTGTTGATAAGCAGCATGATATGCTGTTGGGGGTGCAAATAATACTAATTTTTCTTTCAAAACAGTTCCTTTTGCTAGTGCTCTTAAAGGTTTGATATCATCTAAAACCCAAGCTGCTCTTCCAAAAGTTCCAATAATCAAATCATGTTCTCTTGGATGAATTACCAAATCATTTACAGGAACTGTTGGAAAACCTTGTGTCCATTTTGTCCATTTTTTTCCAGTATCAATAGAAATGTATAATCCATCATCAGTTCCTAAAAAAAGTAAATTTTCATTTTCTGGGTCTTCAATAATGCTCAATGTAAAACTAGCTACATCATTTTCATCAACAATTCTTTCCCAAGTTTTTCCATAATTTTTGGTTCTGTAAGCATAGGGTTTATAGTTATCTCTTCTATAATCATTGGCAATTAATAATGCTTCTCCTTTATTTTTGTTGGATGCTTTTATTTGAGTAATCCAGCTATTTTCTGGTAAATCTTTCAGGTTTTTAGAAACATTTATCCAAGTTTTTCCTCCATCTTTCGTGATTTGAACTTGACCATCATCAGTTGCAGCCCACAAAACATCTTTTTCTAAAGGAGTAGGTTCAATGACTAAAATTGTACAATGATTTTCAGCACCAGTTGCATCCATAGTCAATCCACCACTTTCTGCTTGCTTCAATTTTTCTGGATTATTGGTTGTCAAATCAGGAGAAATTACTGACCAAGTCAAGCCTTTGTCTGTAGATTTATGGACAAATTGACTTCCAAAATACAGCGTATTGTTATCAAAAGGATCCATATTGATGGCTGCATTCCAGTTGAAACGTAAATAAACGTTTGGATCTGAATGGGTTGGTTTCACAGAATAATTATTTCCAGTCAAATAATCAAAACGAACCACACTTCCTTGCTGACTCATAGACCATCCATAACGTGAATCATCTCTGTCTGAAATCACATCAAAACCATCACCAAAACTAATTTCTTGCCAATAAGAATTGCGAATTCCTTGTGCTTTCCAAACATAGGCAGGTCCTCTCCAAGAACCATTATCTTGCATTCCTCCATAGATATTGTAAGGAAATTCGTTGTCAACATTAATATGATAAAATTGCGCAACAGGAATATTTCCTATAAAACGCCAAGATTTTCCTCCATCTCTCGTGATATTTAAACCGCCATCATTGCCATCAATCATGAATTTTCCGTTTTTTGGATGAATCCACCAAGCATGATGATCAGGATGAACGCCATTATCAACACCATAAGCAGGCATTAATTCTTTGAAATTTTTTCCACCATCTTCTGAAACATTTACATAGGTGAAAATGGAATACACTCTGTTTTCATTTTGTGGATCTACATAAATTTCTGAATAATAAAAAGGACGATTTCCAATATCAGCCTTGTCATTTATTTTTTTCCAAGAAAAACCTCCATCTTCACTTCTGTACAACGCATTTTTTTTCGCTTCGACCAAAGCATATACAATATCAGGATTTGAACGTGCAATTGCTACACCAATTCTCCCTAATTCTCCATCAGGAAAACCCTCTTTTTTGGTGATTTTTTTCCAATTTTGTCCTCCATCATGTGTGATATACAAACCACTTCCTTCTCCACCAGATTTAAAAAACCAAGGATCGCGTTTGTGTTCCCACATGGCTGCAATCAATTTATTTGGATTTGTAGGATCCATAATCAAATCAGCAATGCCTGATTTTGTATTTGTAAACAAAATTTGTTTCCACGTTTTTCCGCCATCGGTGGATTTATACACGCCGCGTTCTTGATGTTCTCCCCAAGGTGAACCAATGGCACCCGCATAAACAACATCAGGATTTGTTGGGTCAATAACCACTCTGTGAATGTGTCTTGTTTTTTCTAACCCCATCAATTTCCAAGTTTTTCCAGCGTCCAAAGATTTATAAATTCCATAGCCACCATTCAAACTATTTCTTGGATTTCCTTCGCCTGTTCCAGCCCAAACCACACTCGGATTTGATTGTTGAATAGCAATGGACCAATAGAAGCAGTCAATTCTTTATCAAAAATGGGTTCCCATTTGATGCCACCAGAAGTTGATTTCCAAATTCCACCAGAAGCAGTTCCAGCATAAATAATATCAGGATTTGATTCAACAGCATCAATAGCTGTGACTCTTCCTGACATTCCTCCAGGACCAATATTTCTTGGTTTCATGTTTTTCACTAAATCCATTGAAAATTCCTGAGAAAAACCTACAGAAGATATTAAAAAAAGAAAAAAGAATAATTTTTTCATTGTTGTCTGATTTGTTTATTTGAATTAAGCCAACAAGATACAAAAATGAAAATAGTTGTATATTTTTTTTTGATGATGGTTTGTGTCTAAAAAAGAAGAAATACCTGAATGATTTTTAATAATTTATTTTCATTCCTCTAAACTTTCATTATTTTTATCAAAATTTACAAATATGAGTCAACAAGAAAAATTCTTTGAATACATCAATTCAGGTTATGCAACCAAAGGCGATTTTATTAATTTGGGTGCTGCCATGTTGGGTGAAGAAACCATCACAAATGCTTTTGTAAAAGTTCCTTTAAAAACGCTCAACAGACATGGATTAATCGCTGGAGCAACAGGAACTGGAAAAACAAAAACCCTACAAGTGTTGGCTGAAAATTTATCAGACAAAGGAATTCCTGTTTTGTTGATGGATGTAAAAGGAGATTTATCTGGTTTGGCGCAACCAAGTCTTGGTCATCCAAAAATTGATGCTCGTCATCAAATGATTGGTTTTCCATTTGAAGCAAAGAAATTTCCAGTTGAAATTTTAACGATTTCTCAACAAAATGGTACTAGAATTCGGGCAACAATTTCGGAATTTGGCCCTGTTTTGCTATCGCGAATTTTAGATTTATCAGAAGCACAAGAAGGCATAATGGCGATTATTTTTAAATATTGTGACGATCATAAATTGCCTTTATTAGATTTGAAAGATTTCAAAAAAGTGCTACAATACATCACCAATGAAGGAAAAGAGGAATTAGAAGCGGAATATGGACGCATTTCTACGTCAAGCACAGGAGCTATTTTAAGAAAAATCATCGAAATTGAACATCAAGGAGGTGATTTGTTTTTTGGAGAAAAATCTTTTGAAGTTGAAGATTTAACTAGAATAGATGAAAATGGCAAAGGAATTATTTCGGTTTTAAGATTGACAGATATTCAAGACAAGCCCAAGTTATTTTCCACATTTATGTTGCAATTATTGGCAGAAGTGTATCAAACATTTCCAGAACAAGGAGATAGTGACAGACCTGAGCTCATCATTTTTATAGATGAAGCGCATTTGGTTTTTGAAGAAGCTACAAAAGCGTTGTTAAATCAAATAGAAAGTGTTGTGAAATTGATTCGTTCTAAAGGTATTGGATTGTATTTTGTAACTCAAAATCCGAATGATGTTCCTGAGGATATTTTAGCACAATTGGGTTTAAAAATCCAACATTCATTGAGAGCTTTCACAGCAAAAGATAGAAAAGCCATCAAATTAGCAGCCGAAAATTACCCAAACTCTGAATATTATGACACCAGTGAAGTGCTCACACAATTAGGAATTGGAGAAGCGTTTGTCTC
>Ga0100378_1003885_pt1 | contig 14146 bp, 12 predicted proteins | sample CryGeymeta201502_FD_81535 | JGI IMG/M metagenome (GOLD analysis project Ga0100378, IMG submission 81535) | Groundwater microbial communities from Crystal Geyser aquifers in Utah, USA - Crystal Geyser metaG 2015-02 | ecosystem: Environmental > Aquatic > Deep subsurface > Groundwater | place: USA...
AGTAGCTAGCGCATGTAGTAGACTAAACTACTCAAGCATTATTACTTGTGTTGGCTGTCCAAGATGGGAATGCTCGTAGTGGTGCAGAGCAGCAGTAATTATTCCTTGACTGCCAGCACAATACTTTCTTCATTGTTATGCGAAAGTATCGTGTTCCTGCACTCCAGAGAATCGAGCGGAAGCCTTCTCCTACTGTAATCAATAACAGTACCAACATTATGCCTACTAGAAAAAAGGTGAGTGGATGTGAAATCATCAACAATCAAATTCACAATTATTATAAGTCTGGTATTTCAAGTGCAACATTGTGCATTGGGATGAAGATGATGGAATTACGCATCCTGATCGCGCGCGTGCAAACCAAGGTCCGAACTGATACATCTAGTTTGGATTGGAGCATTTCTCCAGACTTATGCTGGCTCAAATTCTACACACGAACTGCTATTCATTAATACCATTGCCTACCATAGGGACGCCGATGTACTTTTACTGTTGCGTTTTTACTGTGGATGCGTTATTCCCCATTGACATTTTACAAAGCTACCGGCTCTCAAGTAGTAGGATTGATGGTCCTACTACCTGCTACTGCGCCGAATGTCATGAGAAAGTTGAAGGGAAACAAGAGTTGATCCGCCTGTGAAGTCCTCCTAACGCAGTACTATACCTTCGCTACTTCCAATCATATTATCAAACAAAATGCTGGGAAAAATTGTCAGGACTGCTTCAGTTGTCTTTGGTCACCATGAATGTAGCTCTAATTAGGTTAAGTCATCCTCAGTTGCAGGCAAAAAGTCTACGCTATTCCATTCTCGACCAAAATTGAATCGATTTCTCGGACAAAAAGAATCATTGGTATTCGTGCGAATTTGGCATGGCATACATACACCGAAAAAGCAATCGACCGAGAAACACATTCTTCAAGGATCTTTAGTTGAAAATAATGTTATACATACTCCTCCATATCGTTGAATTTTTTATATGTAAAGTATTTCCTTTCTTTACTCGTCAGCAAGAGGGGGTGCAAGGAAAAGAATGATGGCACCGAGAATACCAAGTCCGAACACAGGGAAAAGAGCTCCTCCAAAGTCTCCGGAGTTGGTTGCGACCATTTGCGAAGTTTGTGCGATACTGCTAGTGGCAATATCAACGACACTATCAAGCGACATCTTGGGTGCCTCCACCCGAGTGAAAGCAGGGGAGCTCACTGTGGTAGGTTGTTGAACAAACATGAGAGGAAAAAGGAAAGGTGTGAGATGTGAGAGGAGGTGGTCGTTTCTCAATCTTTCAGAAAGATAGCAGCGAGAACACAAGAGACCAGGGAAGATCATCATATTCCTGTGTCTCTGTGTAACCTGCTCTCCTGAAAGTCATCAACTGGGCATGTGCCCAATGAAACAAAAATTGGCTGCTTTGTGGCTGCTGTTTGCTATTATTTGCTACCATATCGCGCAAGAAACTGGAACTCACAGGCATTGGAAGCGGGGGTTACAAAGGCCGAAGCGGCGGCAATGATCAGAGCAAAAAGGAAAAGAGCGCGAATCATGGTGGTGACAGTGTTTGTTTATATAGCGACTATGTATGGACTCGGAGGAAAATTTGAAAGTGATGAAAGTACAATCGTCGTTGCCATTGAGGCAGGCAAGCTACAAGCTCTACTGCAGCAGCAGTCAAAACGTAAGAGGCAAGCCCTGTTGTTGATGGAGTGTTGAAGGCAAGATACGTCAGGAAAGCAATTGCCGATCTTTCTTTCAACTTCAAGAGATAAGCCCATAACCAAAGTTTAAATCGTGAAAAGAATGAACGTCATCATAGAACGCACACATATTCTGATTCGGACGATAGTGTAGTAATGGGAACAAAAAATCTCAACCTGTTGGGATTTGGGATGGACTATTCTCTATTCTCAATGAAGTAGACTAGACTACCACCACTGTAATGTATACTACTGTACCCAAAGCGATGACTTTTTAAATGCTGCTTGTCTTTTAAGGTGTTCTGTATAAGTTTTAAAAATTGATGTTTTCGAGCCAGCGGAACGCTCCACTGTGGTGGTGCGGCTGATCTCAATTCTGGGTTGTGCAGCTGTGCATCAAAGATCAAAGAGTTCATCTGGTACAAACCCGTAGTAAGTCGAGTTTCGGAGAGGCAAACCTTGATCAATCCAAAGAAATGGATGGTAATTAATCACAAGAGTGGAGTCGCCATTCTTGACTGACATCGAGTAGTTGTTGTGAGCCAAGGCGGCAAAAACATTTGCGGGAGGTCAAGAAATCGTGGCTGCGCTTTGAAACTGTGCACCGATAAGTTCGTTGGTGGCACTACTGTCGCAGTTGGCTTTGCACCTTTCTTCCTCCTAGTAATGTAAAGTTTGTTGGAGAAACCAGTCCTGCAGCTTAAGGTTGGTTTATTCCAGAACGTTCATCAACATCGTCGCGATGTTGTCAATCTGAGCGTAAATTGGCGCTACGATTTGTAGTGGCTTGTGAGTGCTCCCGACGTGGTCTGGCAGGATGAGAGGGTCACTGGGAGCACTGCTGAATGCAGACGAGAACACAGTTTTTAAAGTCAGAATGAAGGAGCGACTCCTAGCTGTTGCCTTCATCCTTAGTTCCGAAAAGGTCGCTATACCGAGAGAACAAATCGACGCCTGCCTTTTGGGAAGAATGGAATCGTCGCGCAATTGTTTGAGCTACAAAAATTTGGTCGACATCGACTCTCTCTGTCCATCGCAGGCGTCTTCGTCGACCCCTTTTGAGAATGTAAAATTTTCATCAACTACTAGCTTAAGCTGACTAGCTAGTTGCTGATTGATGAGTACCATTCTATTGGAAACAATACGTCCAAGCTGACACGGCAGCTTCCTTTGCATGTTTCTTCATAAAGTTCGATTGTCCGATAAAAGAAGCATGAAAAGTGTTGCAGCCAAAACCATACAACTCGTTTTGCGAGTCCCTTCAGCTTGTCCAGGTCAAGTTTGCCGCAGCACGAGCACAGTCATCCCTCATGTACATATTTGAATCTTTTCTTTTTCAGGAGTCTTTCTTAGACAATACTTCAAAAAAGAAGAGTTGGAGAGTTCGTAAAAAAATCTCGTGCAAGGCCAAGATGCTGAACAACATCCTGCTCGCGCATAAAAACGCTGACAGTACAGGCCGCGCCATCAACAACGCAAAGTTTCAGCGCGTGTATTATTTCATCTCCGTGTATGTACCAACTTTCGTTCGTTCCGTTCCATTCTGCTTCTTTGCGACGACTTGACCATTATTATCTTGCTGGAGCAGCTGCCCACGTTTTGTTCGCCGGTGCACGATACATATTTTTTACATCAAGTAATTTGCTGAGTGTCCTGTTTTAAAACACCCAGAGCCCTGCTTTGCTATAGTACAACTTGAAACAGAATATTCGCGCCCTATTACATAAAATACAGCAAACTATGTTTGTTGCATCTATTCAAATACTGCACTATATTATTCTCTTTCGTCGGCGCATCGCTGGCGTTCGTTGACTACGGTAGCTAGATTACTACTAGGGTAGCCAACCTACTACAAGGCTAGTAGTAGGTCTAGCTAGTACCGTAGTCTAACAGCTAGTACTCGAGTACGTAGTAGTAGCTAGCTACTACTAGTATTAGTAGTAGACTACTACTAGACTAGTAGAGGGAGCAGAAAAAGATTGATTGATCTATTTTTATTCCAAAAGCAATTGTGGCTCATAGCCTCTCCCTCCAGCCCTACGAAACCTGCTCCCACCAAAAGACGAGCAACAACCAACACACCTCCTTTGTTTTATGAATTTGACGACGTACCTTTCTTTGGCCTGAACAGCAATTCTTATCTGAATAAATAATAGTGATAATCAATCATGACAGCTTCTTTTGCCGTACCCCACGTGGCTGGCAATTCCGATTCGTGGGGTCCTCCCGAGAACATCGACAGCAACAACAACAGCAACAACAAGGAAGCCACCAATTCCAATGATGCTGGTGGTCCTGGCAACGTAGTAAAATTCGCCTCACTTCCCTACGCTCCCTTTGGTCGTTCCGATCGATTGGGCCGGTGTGCCGATTTCACACAAGGTGGACGCAACAACCAGTACCATCGTGGTGATGGTTTTAATCGTCGAGGTTCTGCCGCCAGCAGCAAACAGGACTTTATGCGTCGCGTCGCCGAGGAAGAAGCACCCGACAACGAAGAGGCCTTCCAGCTGGTCGACACGACCAAGGCGCAAACCAACAAGCGATTTGTCAATCCTACTGCCAAGCGTCGGCAGCAATCGGCCAAGTTGCGGCAAGTCAATGCGCGACGTCAGGCCGCAGGTGGAGGTCCCGGTGCCAATATTGGTGTCGACAAGCTCACGTCCAATCAAGGTGGTGGACGGGGTGGTGGTCCTGGTGGCGGACCTGGCGGTCGGGGTGGAGGAGGCCGGGGTGGCGGTCGTGGAGGAAACTGGAGAGGAGGTCGTGGATACCAGAACCGAGTGGACCGTCAAGCCTCGGTGGCGGTTGGGAACGACTGGAAACTCGTGGAACAATTGGATCTTGCCAAACTTACCAAGAGTCTGGCGGCATCGACTGCGGTCCCAGAACCGGAAGATATTCTCATGTGCGGGTTCTTGGACCAATACAACGAAGCCTACGATAAAGTCACAGCTCGTCAACCCCCCGCTCTCAAACGCATGGAGAACAAGGAGTTTTATCCCGTCACAACTACCGACGATCCTGTACTCGAGAAATTCGCCATTGATGGTATGGGACAAGTCTTTGTTTCGGATACCATTATGGCTCACTTGATGACATGTACACGTTCCGTATTCCCTTGGGATCTGGTCATTCAAAAATTGCCGGGAGGAACCATCTTTTTCGACAAGCGAGATTCGTCGTCGTTTGATTATTTGACTGTCAACGGTACGTCTGGATTGGAGGACAGGAGCGTTGTTCTTGAATTTGAATAGAATTGCTGCGGAACATGATACCGCGTACGATGATAAACATGACGTGTGCGAATGGTCCATCGATTTGATTCTAATTCTGACTCTCTCTCTCTCCCTCTATTTCTTGGACCCTTGTTCCTGACTACCCGAAACAGAAACGTCGTACAGTCCTCCTTCCGATGAAACGGGTATCAATACTCCTGAACGACTGGGATTGGAAGCTACCATGATTAATCAGAACTTTTCGCAACAAATTCTTAGGAAGAGCGGCCGGAAGGAGATGGGTCTACCCAATCCCTTCTTTGACGAAGAGGATGCCGACGGCATGGAACCAGCCAGTGTTGCCTATAGGTATCGCAAATTTAAACTCGACGACAAAACGACGCTTATTTGTCGTACCGAATTGCACGGTCTGGTCAAGAAAACCCAGTACATGACTGCCTTTGCACTGAACGAGTATACCCCGCTTCCAAGTGGAGATAAGGACAATAAGACTCCCACTCCCAACGTGATTAATTGGAGAGATAAAATTGATTCGCAACGCGGTGCCGTTCTTGCCACGGAACTCAAGAACAATGCTTTTAAGCTTGCCAAATGGACGGCTCAGTCCCTTTTGGCCGGTGCGGAACAAATGAAGATTGGATTCGTTTCTCGAAAAGAACCCAAAAATGCCTACGAGCACCAGATTTTGGCAACGCAGTTTTACCGTCCCAAGGACTTTGCGGTCCAGATTACCCTGTCGGAAGGACAAATGTGGGCCATGATGCGTATGTTTGTGGGACTTATCCAGAAACAACCGGATGGCAAATATGTCTTGATGAGAGACCCCAACAAGGCAACCTTGAGTCTCTTCAAGGTTCCAGCCGAAACGTTTGAAGATGAAGAGTAAAGTAAACTTGTTTCCTTGCTGGAGAGAAACTCTTATTTTTTCTTCTTGTATACAGTATTAAGTCTACCTGATTTTATTATCGTTGCGATTGCTTCCCTGTAATCTGTGCTTGGTCAACTTTGCTACAGTACTCCTATGAGCTAAGTGGTAGCTGTAAGCAACTCGGAATCGAAAACTCTCAAGCCAATCCGCATTTAATTATGGTACGAAAATGTTTTACGAGAGAGCTCTATTTTTGCATTCGCAAGTTCTTCAAAATACACGATTCAATATACTTGCTTGCTTTATTTTTATCTTAAAAACGAGGACAAAAACAATAATCAACATCTTCGATCGTATGTCATCGCATTATCCCGTCTCCTTTCACCATCAAAATCAATCAGAAGCTATTTTACAGTAGTATTTCTTCTTAATTTAAAACTTTAATCATAATACTCGAGTACATAATACTCTTGTAGAACCAACAGGACGATAAAACCAGTATCCTTTCATCATCTGTGTATTGTATAATACTTGGATAATCAGCGAAAATCAATTGCAACTGAAGGGATTCTACCTCCTTTTGCCAAGTGAACGCTACCAGCCAAAAGAAAGACAACTTTTCACAAGCATCTATAATCCAATACCCAATACCCGAGTGCTCGTAACTCGAACTTAGTTAGTCAATACTCTGTATTTTTCAAAATAAAAAAGTATTAGCAATGGGTGGCAAGAAGACGATGGGTGTAAACTCCAAAGCTGCTGTTGGTCGTGCTAAAAAGGAAGAAAGCGAAATGAAGAAAAAGGAGGCAGAGCAAGCCAAATTAGACGCCCAAAAGGCAGTGGAATGGTCGAAGGGGACCAATACGAGACGTGCGACCAAAGAGGAAGAAGACGCTTTGAAGGCCGACGAAGCAGCTCGAAAACGGAAAGAAAAAGCCGATCTGTTGGCTGCGGAAGAGGCGGAATTATCGGGCACCAAAGCCAAAGCCAAAAACAATCCAACAGCAATGTCCAAAAAGAAAAAGCAGCAGGGCAAAAAGGATGATTTGGCTCTGCTCGAAGATGCCCTCGTCAAGGGTGCTGATAAAAGTGTTCGAAAGAAGAAAGAAATGGCTGCTCAAAAGGCACAACAGCAACAAGAAGAACGAGAAAGGGCCGCGGCAAAACGACAAGATGAAGCCAAAAAGGATCCCTTGTTGGCCAATACGGATGCCATGATTGGAAGTGAGTTGCTGTTGGATGGCACCTTTGCTGGCAGCGCAGAAGGTACTGATGTAGGTCGAAATGCCAATCGAGCACGGATGGAAGCTGACGGAGTTAGTGGATTGGATGGAGCCCTAGAAACCTTGGATATCAAAGTTGGTGAGGCCAAGTCAGCCAAAGTACTCTATACCGAATTTGAAGAACGGATGTTGCCACAAGTCAAAGAAGACTATCCTGGACTCCGACTGAGCCAGTACAAAGAAAAGGTATTTGCAATGTGGAAAAAGAGTTCCGATAATCCGGCCAATCAGCAGCAGTAACATAGTACTATGTTATATTTTTAAGTATTTTGTGTTTACATCTCCTTGTACCATTCAAATATATTACTGCTACCTCATCACCAATGCACTTCTTGCATAGGCGCAAACACTCCTACAAATCAATTGTAGCAGGCACGCTTGGAGCAAGGATACATGTTCGCCTCACTTTCTTTTTCGACGTCGGCCTCCTTGCCTTCATTGTTGATGGTGCCTTCCGCTACGGACTCGAGAGCACGTTTGCCTGTATGCTCCTTGATGAATTCTTTTTTATTGGGAGGGTTGCAGTCACGGTAGATACGCCAAACGTGAACACTGTGGGCAAGGAGCATACAGGCAAGCGTGCTCTCGAGTCTGTAGCGGAAGGCACCGTCGACGATGAAGGCATGGAGGCTCACGTCGAAAAAGAAAGCGAGGCGAACATGTATCCTCGCACCAAGCGTGCCTGCTACAATTGATTTGTAGGAGTGTTTGCGCCTATGTGAGAAGAGATGAATTGGTGATGAGGTAGCAGTGATATATTTGAATGGAAAATGACAAGGAGATGTAAACGAAAAATACTTAAAAATATAACATAGTAATATATTACAGCTGCTGATTGGCTGGATTATTTTGAGACTTTTTCCACATTGCCAACACCTTTTCCTTGTACTGGCTCAGTCCCAGTCCTCACAGTCCAGGATAAAAAGCAAACAGCCAAAAAATAACCATGAAACTCACCTTTTCCCGCACTCCTCCTGCAATGCGGGACTCAAGCCAACAAGAAAAATAATGAGATGAAAAAAGATGAACCGCTGTAGTATTTGGTAAGTACTGTATGTCTTTATCAGGAAGGAGTGCCGTGTTGCTTGCCCGTCAGTTAGTCTATTATGTTTTCTTATCCTTTGCGATGCGTCGTTTTTACAATTCTTCTCGTCGATCTGATATCTGATCCAGTGCCGTACTGCGGGTAGATCATTGATTCATTGATTTGATTCGCACATGGTTTGAAGTTTGAAGATGCATCTTTGTTATTTCCACTCCAGTAGACTACAAACTGCAACGGTACAATCTAATGAGCGATACGAGTGCCCTCGTTAGAAACTATTAATTAAAAAGGAGGCGTTGGAGTACGGTGCCGAATATCTTGCTCTCAGTGGATTACTGAGTTCATTGTCTACAGAAATACTCTACTCCGTCTTTTTTTTTTCAGTTTTGTGAATTGTGAATTACTGTACCTTAGTCAGTAGCAGGTAGTAGTGTGCAAGGCATAATACGATAAAATAATTTGAAATTCCGAGCAAACGAAATCTTGACTCGGGTCTCATCAGGTCCATACAAATTAAGCCCAGGTGGACTACGGCAGTTTACCTTGTCTCATATTAGGGACTATGATAGGACTCAGGAGTTAGGTCTCTCTTTATTAGGTCGTGTGCCTATGCCTGCTTCCTATCCACACAGAGACACTAGTCTAGTTTGCTCCTATTTGCCATAATATTCATATTTACTCTTTATGTCTCCACACTAGCTTTTTACGCATATTATTATTATTGTCATTTTTTTTAGTCTCGAACCACTTTATACGTAACCACTTTACCTACGTTTTACAGCACCACACGATCGATTGCTAATTAATACTCGAGTAATAACAAAAATAATAAGAGAGTACTAAGCTAGACCTCCTCCTCCTACTACTGGTACGGTAGTCTAGTACAACAACTGCACGAATCCACATACTCCGTATCACCACACATTAAGTATTACATTATTTTTATAAGACACCATGACAAGAAGTACAACTTGGATGACAACCAACCCATTATCATGGGTGTGGCTACTTTTGCTACTCCATGTACTACCAATGACAACTGTACTAGTAGTCGTAGTAGGTCAAACCGAATGCACTCTTTGTTTTGGAGGAGATGAAGCCAATCTGACTAAAACGGTCGGAGGGGCTTCCGATGGTGTTCCGTGTTCTCTGTTAATTACCGATGTGAACATTAACGAAGAAGATTGTCGTGATTTGCAATTGTTGGGATACCGGTACTGTGATTGTCCCTCCTATCCAGCCGAATACTTTTGTCCCATGTGTCCCAATGCTGCTACCGACATTCCGAATCGTTTCCAATTGATTCCAGGTACAGATGATACGTGCGATGATCAATTGTTTGTTTCTATCGATGAGGTTGATTCCTGCGACGATGCCATGAAACCAGGATTTGTTTGTGGCTGTCCCGGTGCGATTAAACCCGATTGCATGATTTGTGGTGGAACGTCCAATGATATTTCTAATGTCAGCGACGAACGACTTACCATTGAGTCGGTTGGTAGTTTTACGTGCGAAGAATTTGCCAATCAAGCTGTATTGGGAGATTTGACAGTGGAACAATGTGCTCTGGTGACAGAGGAAGCAACTAGCTTTTGCTGTCCTTCTCCGGAAGAGGAGGAGGAGGATACCACGACCACACCATCCCCAGATGACACAAATGATACGACTGGCACGGAAGCTGAGGCTACAACCCGCCCCGAAGAATCGGATTCTGCTACCATAACAGATGATAGTGGTGCCGCCTTTGGAGGTAGAAACATGCAGAGTGCAATCACGAGACTCTTGGTTGGACTTTTCCTGGTTTTGTGGATTTCACTGTAAAGGAAACCAGAAAAAGGTGTATCAGGTGACAAGTCACAAAATGAAAAAGATACTTGCACTAGGTACAGATGCGCATTTTATTTATTCCATCTACATATATATACCAATACGGTCGTTCATTCACTACTACTAGGTCTAGTAGAGCATCATTCGCGCGGCCAAACAATAAAAGAATTATCACACGTCGAATGTCGAATAACATCAAGAAATTAGCATTACTATTATTATTTGTTAGTAAAGCAACTGCTTGAGTACCAGGTACTGTGCTGTGGAAACAATTTTACAATTCTGAAAATACTACTCTATAAAATTAGTTTCTTGGAAAAGAATATTATAAATCCGTCGAGCTTCTGGAAGATCATTGTTAGTTTAATCAAAACGGCAAACGGTTCATAATAATGATAAAAAAGAACCTGCCTCTTTTTTCTTTTATGTACGTACCAAAAACAAAAGCGGGCCAACACTTTTGGCATTGCATGAACATGGTACACGTGTATGAGATGGTATGATATGGATTATTGCTCCTCGTCTGACACGTTCGTACAATACTCCGAGTATAAAATAATGTCCTCTCTTGATTCGAAAGCAATCCTCTGCTCAATAATAAAATGTTTGTTTTGTATTTTTCTGCATAGGTCGACTTGGTATGAATGATGATTTTTATCCTTTTTCCTTTTTTAGTGTTGTCGTGTTGTCGCTGTTGATATATTATGATTGTTGTTGTCGTTGCTGTTGTGGATATGTGGTTGTCAAGACAAGAAATCTGTGACCGTTACATCTGGTGGTGCATTGTTGTTATTATTATTTGCTGTCGATGATGTAGTGTCTGCTTGTTGAAAGGTCCTGGCAGGTACAAAATGTCGACCAGAAGAAAGGCAGGTGTTGTTGTCCGCGGTCTTCTTCTTGTCGTCGTTCAAATGTTCATTCCATAACCTGCGATGGTCCGAATCGGCTACATAAAATCGATGATCGATCAATGGTGTTTGTGTCAATCCGATCATCCGTTCATTTATGTTATCAGGATGTAATTGACATATCCATTCTTCGTACGTTCCCTGTGGATGTTGTTGTAAAAATTCCAACAAATGTTCCTCCATTGCATTCATACAGGCCTCCATGGCCTGTCGACGAATTTCGTACCGCTCCTGTTCATCTGTATTTTCAAAATTGACTTTATCCAATTCGTCTGCCAAATGTTGATCTTGCTCTAAATCACCAATCCATTTTATTACATTGACTTTTTGCAATGCACCTCCTAATTTCTTTCCAATTGTTTTTATATTATTCTTTGCACGGAACTGATGATGATTGTCGTTCTTGTTATTGTTAGCACTGTTGTTATTGTTGTTGTTGACTCTAGTATTGTTATTGCTGTGACTAGCACTAGCAATATTCGCATCGATTTCAAAGGAACTCATCATACGACGACGCTGCTGCGCTGTACCTGGATCATTATTATTACTACTGTTGTCATCTACTGGACGTGCAAAAGCAAAATTATCTGCTGACATGGAACAAAACAAGTACGGAGTACCTTGCAAAGAAGTGCTTTTTAAATGTGCAAAAAAATTTACCAGGTACTATTGTGTTTTGTTTGTTTCGATCGGTTGGTTGATCGATTGTTGATTGTTGATTTTTGATTGCTTCTTATGTAAGGTATCTCCATAAATCAGTTCATGCTACTACTAGTAGTAGTACCTGGTACCTGTTAGTAGGAGTACTACATGGAGTACCTGGTAGCTACTACTTTAGGCCCGGGGCTACTAGTAGTAGCTAGTACACAGGCAGTACTCCTAGCTACACCAGTAGTAGTACAGTAGTTTTAGGTCCGCCCTACTGTACTTGCATTTGATTGTTACCACAGGGAACAAGTAGAATAAATCTCTCATCTAAATTTATTTAAGCACATTTTCTTGTAATACCTGGTATTATCTCCACCACCACTGGACCCTTGCACAAATTATATGTGGGATAGTAGCAGCTCCGTCCTACTAGCTACAGTACTACTACTGTAGGCCTAGTACTGGTGGTACTACTACAAGTACTATTCTACGTACTAAAGTAGTGAATTAAGCTCGAGGAACTATAAAGAAAGCAGTACCTTTGGTGTTATCTGATTATGTCATGAAAAGTAGCTCAACAACAAAAAGTCGAGAAAGGAAATCAACAAACCGTTCTCACAAAATTAGTTTTTGCAGCAAGAAATAGAAGCCAACAAAAGTCTCCATCTAATAAACAACCAATCGAACAAGAACCACGAAACTCACCCTTCCCCTCACTACTGAAAAGCGGGCCTTTCACGACAAAGAAATTGCTCAAGACAACAACAACTTCTCCATTGCGAAAAAGCGTGCCAAGCAGCAGCGAGAACGCAATGGTGGCTTGGTGGATCCCAACAATCCCACCCATTTTCAACCATCATTACCACCCAAGCCAGTACATCAACGATAATCGCTTCTTTGACTTTGATACGTTTGAGTTGAAGGAACCCAAGTCCACAGACGCATTGCTCATTCATTACCAGGCTTGCGTGATCGAAGCTGCTTCTGCTTCTCGCAGCAACACAAATGCTTCCGGCACTCTACCAAGCAGCAGCAACAAGAATAACGGTTTTGTGCTTTCCCAGGCCGTAGTGGATAAAAATTTTCTCCGACAGGAGAACCATGAAAAGTTGCAAGATCAGGGCCAAAAGATTTTGAGCAAATTTTCCGATGAGCGCAAGGGGGTTGTGGACTTTCACAAGGCTCTTGTAATGCTTTCGTCTCTGCACTCTCCTGCTAGCGTGCGCAACCCCGAGGAGAAGATTGGTTATCTTCCCGTGGAAAGCGACACCGACGATGACGATGACGATGACGATGACGATGACGATGGAAAGGTAAGTGTCAAGTGTTATTACTGTTCTTATCTACAATCACCATCTTCTCAGCACAGCTTCTTGTGTAGGCCTATTCGAAAGTCGCCAGCGCCTTCCTGTTGGCAAAGTCGACAAAGGCGGAAAAGTCTCAAGCGCCTTTCCTGTTGGTAAAGTCGACAAGCACGGCAAGGTCAACAAGGACGGTAAGGTAAGTGCCAAGTGCTATTAATAGTGTTGTGTACAATCACCATCCTCTCAACAAAAACTCCTTGTTTAGCCCTATGCGACCGTTGCCAGCCTCTTTCCTATCGGCAAAGTCCACCCGCACGGCAACGGCAAAGTCAACACGAACAAAGAAGATGGAAAGGTAAGTGCCAAGCGCTATTAATGTTGTTGTGTACAATCACCATCATCTCAACGCAACTCCTTGTTTACCTCTTTGCGCAGGTCGCCAGCCCCTCTCCTTTTGCCAGCCCCTTTCCTATCGGGCACTTGAGTCCTAACACGAATCCCCCACCGTCGCTGTTGTTTGATACTACTGCTGCTGTCACCAACCAGTTTGGCGCGTTATCGTCCACCCACGGCATTCAGCCCAAATCGTCCACTGATGGCGTCCAGTCCAAACAGTCCATCCCGCTCTCTTTCACTTTCCGCGAGGCGTCGTTCCACGACAACAAGCTCAACACAAACCTCATTGGTGGTGCAAAATTGGCCGACGACAACCCTGGCACGAAGCCCAAATCGTCCACTGAGGGCGTCCAGTCCAACACGTTCACCCCAACGCTCTTTCTCGGTGCGTCGTCAACCGATGGCAACCATACCAATGCCTGTCCTTTCGATGCGACCGGCTACTATGCTTGAATGCCTGACACAACTTTTACGTAGTCTTTGGCATAGATTCGATGATATTTGCATCGAATCAACGCAGTGCAACCAGTACTCTGGTACAATATGATCATATCTCAATTGTACGTTCGAAGTTGCGGGTACACGCAAGTTTGCTTATTACGGCAGGTACTCCCTGTATTCAACTTCTAAAGCTTGGAAAAATACTGGGCATTTCATTATAAAGGAACGGCGTCTCTCTTCATTCGATTGCCAAGGGTTAGTAATAATAAACTAAAAACCCAACCTTTGATCGAAAATTCTTCGACGTTCTTTTCAAGATACGAGTACTAGAGAGCGATCCTACTAATATTAGTAGGCATAGCTAGTAGTAGCTAGTAGTGGTCCAACTGCTATCCCAGTACTACTAGCTAGTAGCTAGTAGTAGTAGCGGCACGAGTAAAAGTGTATTATTATTGATCGCATCTGATGCTCGGCAGAGTACTTGAGTACTGTAC
>Ga0100378_1003889_pt1 | contig 14133 bp, 9 predicted proteins | sample CryGeymeta201502_FD_81535 | JGI IMG/M metagenome (GOLD analysis project Ga0100378, IMG submission 81535) | Groundwater microbial communities from Crystal Geyser aquifers in Utah, USA - Crystal Geyser metaG 2015-02 | ecosystem: Environmental > Aquatic > Deep subsurface > Groundwater | place: USA...
AATTGTTTCTGGGTTTGCTGTGAGATTAACCGAGACAACGTCTGGTTGAGGGGCGACACAATTGTCACCATCTTGGACAAGGCCTTCAGGGACATTAAGCTGTATACCCTCTAAATTAGCGCAGATATCAGTTGGGTCTGTCTCATCATCGTCGTTTGGTTCATAGGAATCTGGATTATCTGGGTCCCCATCTGAATGACATCCCGGGTCAGCGGAATCAATAAACTGGTCTTCATCATTATCTATACTATCTGAACATTGCGGTGTTGGAGGAGATGGTGGTACACAATTACCATCAACGCTAATTAGTCCATTAGGAACAGTGAGTTGAATGCCGTCTAGATTGGCGCAGACATCTGCTGGATTAGTTTCGTCATTATCATTGGGGTCATACGAATCGAGGTTATCCGAATCAGCATCAGTATGGCAACCCGGGTCAGCTGAGTCGATAAATTGGTCACCATCATTATCTACTGTGTCAGAACATTGCGCTCGAACTTGAACCAGCATTATTTTCTGTACAGCGGTAGCGCCATCACTATCAGTGGCATCATAAGTTACTGAATAATCACCGATAGTACTTGTATCGACAATATCACCTCCGACAATGAGAGTTGGCTCCGGGTCATCCTCAACATCTTCTACCGTTGCGTGAGCGAGTGGGTCAAAGGTGCTTCCAAGTGTCAAAACAAGGAGTGCCTCGGCAGTAATAACCGGAGGAGTATTCTCGTCGTTATCATCTAAACTATCACATCCAGAATCTTCAGGAAAATCAATGAATCCATCACCGTCGTTATCTAAACCATCTCCACACTCTGCTGGATTATCGGAAACAGTTACGACACGAGTCTTTTGGACAGCGGCAGCTCCATCGGAGTCAACGACATTGTAAGTAATAAAATAGGTGCCGGGAGTAGTCGTATCAACCACATCTCCACCGACAACTACATCTCCTGTGAGGTCACCATCTTCTAGGTCAGTGGCAAGGAAGCCCGGGTCAACATAAGGTCCATCGTTTATCAAAATATTGTCCGGGTTAGGAATATTGAGGGTGATGACTGGAATATGATTATCGTGATTGATGAAGGTGCATGTGACTATGTCGCTGGCGCCAACAGAGATACCGGTTACGGAATTCTCCACCAAGGAACCGACTGACTCGTTGCCTATGGTGCATTGAGCGCCAATAAGCTTGAAGTCCTCTTCCTGTATCTCGGTAACGCTATAAGTGCCCGCTTCAACTTCTACGGACTCGGTAAACCCATCAGGACCAGTGAATTCTGAACTAGGGTCCGTAGGGTCGCCGTTTATATCAAATTCCCAACCAGAAGCAGGAAACTGGTCGTCTGTGGTAGCGAGGTTACCGTCTTGGTCAACAAGTTTATTGACTGTGATGGTGCCTCCACAAAGCTCTCCCGCAATCTCGGCCAAATCAGCGGCCAGAGTACTGAAGTTAGAAGTATAAACCGCATCTGTGCTAGAAATTGCTTCAAGATTTTCTGTATTGAGGTTGTCACCGATACCTATAGTGATGATACGGGTACCGGCAGTCTTTATCGTATTGGCAGTAGTAATTGCATTCACGAGGTCATTGCCATCTGTGGTGCCAGTAGTTGCGCTTGATTGATTGTTAACAGTTGGATTACCGTCAGAAGCAAAGACAATAAGATTGGGATGGTCAGCGCCGGATCTCGGGTCAAATGTTGTGAAAGCTTTCTTCAAGCCATCCTCCCAGTTGGTTGCGCCACCAGATATAGGTTCGTCGATAGCAATATTCAAAAGAGAGATATCATCAGTAAATGTTTGAACAACTTTAGCGGTGGTATCAAAATCTGTTACAGAGAATAGCGTGGGGGTGGCAGGTAAAAAGATATTTACAAAACTCTTGAAAGCATTTTTCATCTGTCCAAGTTCCGTGGAATTTATACTTCCAGAACTATCTAAAACTAGCGCGATATCAATTCCGCAAGAATTACTAAGAGTAGGATTGGGCACAATCTCGGGCACAACTTGTCCCACCGTTACGATAGCGGTATCAGAAGCAGTAAGACCTTGTCTAGTAGCTTGAACCTTAACTGTATAAGTACCGGCTGAAGAGTAATCGCAAAGGTTGGCTACGGTGTATGGATCAGTAGTGATACTAGCTGAAGTGTGCTCCCAAGTGCCATTGTTGGTGCAATCCATTTTGTAAACAATGTTTCCAGTGGCAGTACCGGAAACGTTGCCGGTGATATCTACGTCATTCAATGGCGCAGTTCCCGAGCTTGGAGAAGCAGAGGCGATGATGGAAAGAGTGGGAGCTGGTGGTTGAGAGCCAACGGTTACAGTAACAGATTTAGTTATTGTGGGTCCAGCCTGGCTGACACAAGTTAAGGTATAAGTTTTGCTAGAAGTTAGACTGCCAGTAGATTGAGAACCACTGATAGCTTTGGAACCAGACCATGCACCAGATGCTGTACACGTAATGTAGGGCTCTGGAGAAGGGAGAACATCAATATAATAAGCTTCCCACGATAGAGTCGAAGCGGAACCAGAGGAAATTGTGGATGGATTAGCGGTAAAGATAAGGCCAAGATTGTATGTAAAAGCTGTAGTAGATGAAGGAAGAGTAAAGATAGCTGAAAGAACAAATAAAATAGCCACAAAACCGATATGAGATAGTTTGTTAAATCTATTTTTTTGTGTTCTGATGACTTGCATTGCAGTAAATATCTTCGTTTGTGATTATCTATCACTCACGTGTAAATGTCAAGTGATGTTAAAAAAGTAGAAAAGGAGAAAAAAGCTTTATTTCCAACGTTTTTTATATATTTGTCCTTTATATAAATAATGTCCTTTATTTATATTTTTTATTTCCCCTTAAAAACTTAAATTGAAAGCTCTAATAAGAGTCACTAGATGCTCGTTTACAATTTAAGTAACATCTTATGTACATTTTGTCCTTTAGTCTGCTTATAACCATATCTTGAACATGGTATTATTAATATGCCGTATGAATAGCAAATTTCTTACACCTTATAACCCTGAAGAAACAGAGAACCGTATCTATAAACTTTGGGAAGATAGCGGTTTTTTTAATCCTGATAACTTGCCTGGGGATAGGAAAAAGGCTTTTACCATAGTGATGCCCCCTCCAAATGCGAATGGTAACTTGCATTCTGGTCACGCCCTCTTTATCGCTCTTGAAGACATTATAACTAGATTCAAAAGGATGCGAGGTTATAAAGCTCTCTGGCTTCCAGGAGCAGACCATGCTGGATTTGAAACACAAGTGGTATTTGAAAAAAAATTAGAGAAGGAAGGCCGTTCTCGGTTTGGTATGGACCCTGAAGTTTTGTACCAAGAAATACTCAACTTCACTTTAAAAAATAAAGAGAACATGGAGTCGCAAGTGCGCTCTCTCGGCGCCTCTTGCGATTGGTCTAGAGAGAAATTTACTTTAGACCCAGATGTGATCAAAAAAACGCAAGAGACATTTATCAAAATGTTTAAGGATACTCTGGTCTACAGAGGTAAGCGAACCATTAACTGGTGTTCCAAGCACCAGACTTCCCTATCAGAGGTGGAAACGGAGTCGGTTGAAGAAAATACACCTTTTTATTATTTTAAATATGGTCCGTTTGAAATTGGAACAGTCAGACCGGAAACCAAGTTTGGGGATAAATACGTAGTCATGCATCCGGACGATAAAAGATACGCCAAATATTCGCATGGAGAAACTTTAGAACTCGAATGGATAAACGGACCTATCACCGCCACCGTTATCAAAGATGAGTCTGTGGACATGAACTTCGGTACCGGAGTAATGACTATTACTCCATGGCATTCGGAAATAGACTTCGAGATTGCGACGCGACAAAACCTTGATATCGAACAAATTATTGATTGGCGCGGTAAGCTTTTAGAAATTGCGAAAGAATTTGGTGGAATGAAGATAAAAGATGCTAGGGAAAAAATAGTTGAAAAGCTCGATGCAAAAGGACTCTTAATAAAAACAGATAGAGATTATAAAAATATCGTAAAGAGGTGCTACAAGTGCTCCACCATTATCGAACCGCAAGTCAAGGATCAATGGTTCGTAAAAATGGAACCTCTAACCAAGCTCGCCTTAGATGCTGTAGATAAAAAAGAGGTTAGATTTATCCCTGACAATTACGAAAAAGTTTTTAGATACTGGATGGAAAACTCCATCGACTGGAATATCTCTCGCCAAATAGTATGGGGAATCCAAATTCCCGCATGGTTTCGTGGAGAAGAAATCGTCGCCAGCATAGAAAAACCAGATGGAGAAGGCTGGACGAAGGACTCGGACACCTTCGATACTTGGTTTTCAAGCGGGCAGTGGCCACTATTTATGACTGGTTACCCTGATGGAGACGACTATAAACGATACTATCCGACAGACGTTATGGAAACGGGGCATGATTTAATCTTCAAATGGGTACCGCGGATGATTATCTTTGGTCTCTACTTATCTGGGAAATCCCCATTTCACACCGTTTATCTCCATGGCCTTGTTAATGATGCGCAAGGCAAGAAGATGAGTAAGTCGAAAGGAAATGTCGTCGACCCTATGACTCTCACTAGTAAGTACGGCACTGACGCTTTGCGGATGACGCTTGTTGTGGGAAATACCCCGGGAACAGACCTTTCACTACGCGAAGATAAAATCAAAGGTTATAAAAACTTTGCCAACAAGCTCTGGAACATTGCGCGCTTTGTACTCTCACAAGAAAATACCGGAGAACCAGACAAAGAACTTACTCATGAGTTTGAGGCTCTAGCTAAAGATATCACTCTCGATATGGAGAACTATCGTTTCCATATCGCGGCGGAGAAAATTTATGCCTATGTCTGGCACCGTTTCGCTGATGAGATAATAGAAGAAAGCAAGCCTGCCCGCGCAGGCGGGAAAATACCAGAACGAGCAGGCACCTTGTATTACCTGCTCGAAAATTCTCTTAAACTTCTGCATCCATTTATGCCGTTTATCACTGAAGAGATATGGGGGGAGCTAAGTAAAGAGAACCTATTGATGATAGAGACGTGGCCCTTCGACTCCGCTCAGGGTAAACCGATATGACAAATGCGAATGTAATTTTTTACGCACTCTTGAGCGGTATCATCCCGGCACTCATTTGGCTTGCCTTCTGGCTTCATGAGGATTATAAGCATCCAGAGCCACGGGGACTTATTTTAAAAACTTTTTTACTAGGAATGCTCGCGGTAGTTTTCGTTTTGCCTTTTCAAAAGGGGGTGGATATTTTGTTCCCTGGTATGACATTTATTGCCATCCTTCTGTGGGTTATCTTGGAGGAACTTTTTAAATTAGGCGCAGCCTACATAGGCGGGCTCAAATCGGTTGACGACAATGAACCGATAGACCCAATCATCTATATGATTACGGCTGCTCTCGGTTTTGTAGCTCTGGAGAATGCTTTGTTTATATTTGGGCCCATTTTAGTAGGTGAAAATATTGTGAACAATATCATCTCTGGTAATTTGCGCTTCATCGGAGCAAGTCTCTTACATATAGTTTCATCGAGTATCATCGGCACGGCCCTCGCTTTCTCATTTTATAAATCAAAAAGAAAGCGCATAACCTTGACCCTCTTTGCTATTATCTTGGCAGTTTTATTCCACGCCGGCTTTAACCTCGCTATAATATATTGGTATAATTCTGGAGCTGTAATAGCGTTTGGGATGGTCTGGATTGGAGTTATTCTCCTTCTCTTAGCATTTGAGAAGGCAAAAACAATTGCGCGATAAACTAAAAGATATATAATTAAACAACTATGGAATCAAAGAGATCATTTTTCGAGAGACTGACTGGCGCCGTTAGACTTGACGAAGAAATAGAACCGGTAGAAACAAAATTGGAGCCGGTGACTTCTATAAAACAAAATATTTTTGAAGATAGCGAAGAAGAGGCCCAACTCACTGTGGATGTTTTCCAAACTCCTTCAGAAATTGTTATCAAGACTATGGTTGCCGGAGTGAAGCCAGATGACCTAGATGTTTCTATCACTAGAGACTCTGTCACAATACGTGGTAAGCGCAGTGAAGATAGAACAGTATCGGACGATGAGTACTTCCATCACGAGCTCTATTGGGGTTCATTTGCTCGTACCATCTCACTACCAGAAGAAGTAGATGTTGACGGAGCGGAAGCGGTTGAGAAATACGGTATGCTCGTCCTCCACCTCCCTAAGGTAGACAAAAATCGTCAAACTAGACTTAAGGTCAAAGGAAACTAGTTTTCTTTTGGTGCCGAGAGCCGGGCTCGAACCGGCGACCCCTTCCTCTTCAGGGAAATGCTCTACCAACTGAGCTATCTCGGCATAATTTAATTAATATTTAGAAGATCTATTGCAGTATTGTAAGTTTCCACCACATCTTTAAAATACGGCTGAAGATAGAAATAACCGATAACTAGAGGCGTAACTACAATAATAACTTTTATGAATCCCCAGATCGCGGCCCTTTTAGTGGTTTTCTGTATTTTCCGCAAAATGAGATTATTCTCTTCAGAAAGCTTCAGAGTGCGCTCTAAGAGTAATTTCTCTTCTGGATTCATAAGAAAAAATTATAGCAGAATACCTGTCTGCCGGCTAGGCAGGTCGTTTTTCTAATTTCATGCTATATTTTTCCTCAGCCGCCGTAGTTCAACGGATAGAACAGCGCCGTCCTAAGGCGTTAATGTAGGTTCAATTCCTGCCGGTGGCACCATTGATTATTTACCTCCCATTATCGCAGACCAGAGCTTCTTGTACCACGCCTTCCCTGAATCATCCTCCGAGCTAGTCACCCTCCTGTCGTCGACAATAACTGCCACAAATTCTCCTTCTTGAATAACGCTAAATCTCTCTTTTATTTCCTCCTGTATACCCTCTTCAGTCTCTAAACGAGCAATACCCTCTTTCAACTCTTCTTCCCTCTGGACTAAAGTAGTGGCCTTTTCTTCTAATTCTCTAGAACGTAAGACGCTTTCTCTCTCTTTATTTATAACTCCTACGGCCCCCTTGGCGAGTAAAACAGCAATGATAAACAACCCAATAAGAGACGGTAAGGAATACAGTCTCTGCCTCATTTTCTGTTTTCTTTGCAATTCTCTCATATAGATGGAAAATAATTATCTTTATGTTAACATAACCCGTATGCTATTCGATAGAAAGCACAAGAAAAAGATCAAAGTCGCTTGGGCGATCCTTTCTATACTCATTATTGTCAGTATGGTTCTTCTATACGCCCCCCTTTTCTAAAGGTCTAGACTAATCACGGCGAATCATTTTGAGGAAAACGTCCTGTGGGATATTTACCCTCCCTCTTTCTTTCATTTTCTTCTTCCCTTTCTTCTGCTTCTCTCGAAGTTTCATCTTGCGAGTGATATCGCCGCCATACATATGTTGAGTAACATCCTTCTTCATACCACTCAAAGTTCGTGAGGCAATAATTCGCCCCAACGCTTTAGCTTGAATCTTGGTCGTAAACATTTGTCTAGGTAGAGCTTTGACAAGCTTTTCTACTGCTAGCTCTGCTTCGGATTCTATTTGTAAACGAGAAATAACTTTAGCGAAAGCGGGTACAACTTCATCGGCAATCAAGATATCCAAACGACAAACTTTGGCATATTTCTCACCCGAAAGAGTATAGGAGATAGAACCAAATCCAGATGTCACACTTTTGAGTTTAACAAAAAATCCTCGCATCAGTTCCCTAAGAGGCATATCAAAATTTAAGGCAGTACGCATGGTACCGACACTTTCGGTATCATTCAGTTCTGCTTCAAACTCATATAGAAGTTTAACGACAGCACTGGTATATTCCGGAGAAACAATTACTACCACACTCGCCCATGGCTCTAGAACAGTATCAATAAGGTGGTCTTCTGGAAAAAACGATGGTGTATAAATTGTTTTCTCTTTCCCGGCGAGTCCAGCTTCCGCATTAGATTTATAAATCACTTTATAAATAATGCTCGGCAAAGTAATAATCAAGGGCAAGTTAAATTCACGATGCAGTCTCTCGGTAATAATTTCGAGATGAAGCATTCCCAAGAATCCGGCTCTAAATCCCCTACCCAACACGCTAGAAGATTCTTCCTCAAATGAAAAAGCTGAATCAGACAAACTCAGTTTTAAAAGCGCTTGTCGTAGGAGAGTAAAGTCATCCTGACTTTCTGGATAAATAGAAGCCCAGACTACAGGTCGAGCCTTCTCATATCCGGTCAGAGCTGGACTCGTGTCATTGATAGACGCCACCGTATCTCCTACCGAAGCTACACCGGGTTCTTTGATACCAGTGACAATGTAACCAATTTCGCCAGACTCTAGACTGTCAACTGATTTTTCTTCTGGAATAAAGACCCCCACTTCAAGAGCCTGAAACTCCCTACCTGCCACCTTAAACTTGAGCTTCTCCCCCTTCTTAATTTTCCCAGAAAAAACACGAATAAAAACAATCACTCCACGATGATTAGAATATTTGAAGTCAAAGATTAACGAACGAAATACATCAATATTGGGATTGGTTGGCGGAGAAATCCTCTCTACAATAGCATCAAGAAGTGCCTGAACCCCAACACCTGTTTTACCTGACACTAGTAAAATATCTTCCTTACCCACAGACAGTAGTTGGACTAGTTCGTCAGAAACTTCATCTGTACGGGCTAGTGGAGAATCTATTTTGGAAACCACGGGAATAATAGTGAGCCCGGCTTCACGAGCTTGATTGAGGGTGGTGAGTGTTTGCGCCTGCACACCTTGCGTCGCATCTACCAGAAGTATCGAGCCCTCCACTGCACGAAGAGCGCGTGATACTTCATAAGAGAAATCTATATGCCCAGGGGTGTCTATGAGATTAAAAATATATTCTCCATACCTCATCCTAACGGGTTGCATTTTTATCGTGATACCGCGTTCACGTTCTAGATCCATAGAATCAAGAACCTGGTCACGCATATGTCTTTTCTCTATGGTACCGGTTAACTCAAGCATCCTGTCTGCCAAAGTAGATTTGCCATGGTCAATGTGAGCAATGATTGAAAAATTTCTGATTTTGTCCATGAAAGATTGAGAGCCCGACTCTACACTATCTCTGGGTCTGTAGCAATTACTTTTGCCTTCCAGAACCTCCCTTTTATAACACTCCAAACATCTTTAAGTTCTCGACTTTTGAAAAGAGTGAGCGTAAGAATCCCTACTCCAATGGCTCCAACCCCCGCCACAAACCCCTGCAAGAAAATTCCCAGAAGAGAAGTAGTATCAAACGCGGAGACAAAGATATTTAATCCAACATATGCAGTTATGCCGATGACCACTGCTGACGTAAGACCTTCAAACAAAGTTCTGATAACACCACGAGAAAAACCTTTAAATCGTTTTTCAAATACAATCCAATGGAGTAGTCCGTTAAAGATGGCTGCAATAGAGAACCCGAGTGGGAGCATGAGTACCGCGGTACCAGGGAGGTCCTCTACTTTAAGCAGTGTGCTTATAAAGAGACGAAACTCTTCTGAAAAATAGAAAAACTTAACCAACCCCCAAGTACCGCCTACCAAGATTGTGGTGGAAATAAGGTTAATAAAAAGTGGCTTTCGGGTGAATCCTGCAGAGTAAAAGCCCCTGATAAATAGAAGGGAGAGACTCTGAAACATGGCCGAAAGGGCAAAGAGGGCTAAGGCCGCAGCAGTCAGGCGAGTATCATTCCAATCAAAGAGTCCTGAACCCAAGATCACTCTCACAATCTGCGCGCGTAGCACGATGAAAAGCGCAGTGACAGGCAGAGACCAGAAAATAATAAATCGAGCAGTGGCGGAAATTTGTTGGACAAAAATTTCCAAATTATTTTCTCTAAAATGTCTAGAGAGAGTGGGAAAGGCGGCCAGAGAATACGAGATGCCAATAATGGCAATGGGCACCGATTGGAGATTGATAGAGAACGAAAGGATAGATATCGAGCCCGTAGTCATAAGAGAGGCAAGAGATACTAGAAAAATTAGCCCGATAGAACTTAATGACAAGGTAAGCGTACGAGGTAAAGAGATTTTAGCTACTTGTCTGATGAGAGAAAAATCAATTTTTGTAGAGAAGCGAGGGAAAAGTCCTTTCTTTATGACGAAAGGCACTTGAATCAATACATGTAAGCACACACCAAAGACCACTCCTATAGCAATGCCAACCACGCCTAGGCGTTCTGCAAACAATATTATCCCAATAATGATACCGGCATTGTAGAGAATGGGAGCTAGAGCATAGATAGCAAAACGATTATAGGCTTGAGTGATAGAGCCAAACAAGTTTGAGAATCCTAGGATAATCGGAGAGAGAAGAAGAATACGAGAAACAAAAACAACTTCTGTAAGAGCCTCGCCAGAGAAACCTTTGAACAAAAAGCTTGAAAACACGGGTATCAGGAAGAACGCTATGCCAGCGACAAGGATAATTAAGATAGAGAAGAACGAGAAAATGTTGTTCACAAAACCCTTAAGGGCTCCTTCACCTTGAGCATCCTTCTCAATGATAAATGGGATAAGAACAGAGAGTGACACCACAGAAGCAACGGTGATAAAGATAAAGTCAGGAATACGGAAGGCGGCGTAGTAGATATCAAGCTCCGCCGATGCGCCGAAGATGTGCGCCAAAAGTCTGTCTCGCAAGAAAGCAAGAACTTGAGAGAGAAAGGCGAATAGACCTAATAGAAGCGCCGCCTGATTTAAGGTATCTGTCTCTTTATAAAGAAAGTTGAAAAACTTTCTAACCATCGACTATTGTGCAAGGCTGTCTAGAAAGCTATCAGAACCTGCCTTTAGATCTTTAATTATTTGTTGGACTTCAACGCTGTCTGGGTTGCTCAATGCAAGAACTTCAAACTGCTTTAGAGCATCATCTAGTCTTCCAATTTGAGCCAGAGTCAATCCCATATAGTACTGGGCATTGGCATAATCAGGCGCTACCGTCAGAGCAAGGGCAAGTGCCTCCCCCGCCCCCAAATAATCTTTGTCTGAATACTTCAAGAGACCCAGCTCAAAGTAGATGGAAGGGTTACCGGGTATAAGACGCGCCACTTGTTCAGCAGAGACAATCGCCTCTTTCAGATTACCAGCTTGTATTTCTAATTGAGCAAGCGTTAGATGCGCGTCTGCATAATCTTCTTTAAGAGCCAGAGACTCTCTGATTGCAGAGCGGGCGGCATCGACATCACCATTGTTGAACTCGAGTCTGGCAACAAAGAGTGCTACTTCTGGATTCAATGGATTCTTACTTTTAGCTTCACCGTAAGCAATGGTAGCGTTCTCATAAGCGCCGGCTACAGAGAGCGGGGCAGGAACTAGGTAACTGTAGATAGAGCCAAGGGCAATCCAGTTGGTATAACTTCCGGAGTTAAGATTTATGGCTTCTCGCGCGCTAGAAATACTCTTGGAGATAGCGTCTTGGAAAATGGCTAGATTTTCTTCCGGGGTGCCTTCCGTACTGGCTGCAATAGTTTGAGCCTTGGCGAAATAAACTCGAGAGAGAGCAGAGTAATGAACATCCGCGGGAGAGAATTGAGTTGCTTTAGTCAACGCAGACTCGATGTCATCTAGACTGGCCCCGGTCTGATTGGAAAGTTGAATTGCTTTTTCGAAGTAGAAAGCAGAAGTAGCTTTTTCTACCGCAACAAATCCTAGAAAGATTGCCCCAAGACCGACAACTATGATCAAGACCACCGAAATAATATTGGTAGTGGTGTCACGAGTAAGTCTGATACTACGAGACCCGATAATCCCCGCCTGACGAGTTGCCGCCAAAAATAGACCAGAAAAAACGAAGGCAAGCGTGAGGAGGGTAAGAGACGGGGTGTACAAGAAGCTTGCTGTCCAAAGATATATGAGAGCGGAAAGTGAAGAAACCAGCGTGAAGCGCATAGTTCTAGATTCAGGAAGATTGGCAAGAACTTTTATCACCAAGAGAACAAGGAAGACGAAAAAGATAAGCCACGATACCGTTCCCAAAACTCCTGTAGAAGCTACTTGTGTAGGGACGAAACCAACTCCGAAAGGAAAAGCCTCACCCCAAAACGGTGTGGTGTTAATATCAGCTGGCTTATGCACGAGCCAATCGCGACTGAAGGTGTTGGGACCGGAACCAAGAAGAATCTCTTCTGAAAGTGCTGCCTTGGAAATGCTCAGTGTGGCGGAGAAAGAAGGTCGCACTTCAGTATTGGACACATTAAACTTACCTGTTACAACGTCACCAAGAGTTCCACTGGTAGAAGAAATTGTTGGATTGATAAGAAAAATAATTGAGATTAGTCCAAGTATAGACAGAAGAAAAGTTGGTTTGAAGATGAATCCAGCTGACAAAGTTGACCCTTGCGGTGATGCGGGAACAGCGGGCATAGATGGGTCTGGTGTATATAGGGTATCAGTGGCAACAGCAGGAGTAGCAGAAAAACGTTTTTCGACGGTCATAAAGTAGACAAATAGAAGTATGGCTGTAATCAACGTAAAGATGAAGGCGGTGGAGAAATTAATGATGGCAAAAAGCGCTGTGGAAACAACAAACATCACGAAGGCGAAGACGCGCAAAGATTTCTTGGCGGGAGCAATTCCTATGATTAAGACCGACAAGAGAGATAAGAGCCCCAAAGTAGAGGCGAGGTCGGTCCATCTACCAATGGTGTTTGCTGTAATACCATTAAAGATTCCCCAGACAGGAGCTCCTCCAGAAATCATCTTTATCAATAAAAACAAGGCAATCAATGAGAAGGAAGCAAACAGCGCCAAGAGCGCGTGGAAAAACTTAGAAGTTTCTGTGAAGAGGGCACCCACCACAATAAGCAAAACGGAAGAGAGAAGAATGTAGCCAAAGGTACCGACCTCGAAGTCGTAACCGAAAAGGGAGAGTGAGGATGGGTTGCTAGAAATAGCAGAAACAAAATAAACTATCGGCAAGAGAATTACCGCCAGAACAAAGAAATGTTTAGGAACACCGAACTCCCCTTTACGCCAAATCTCTGATAAAAACACGAGAACTAGCGCAACAACACCAAGAGCAAGTAGTGAGGTCTTGGCCACACCAATACTAAGAAACCCACCGGGAACAAAAAATATTGGTAGAAGGAAAAGTAGCGCGATGATAAGAGTGGAACTTATTTGACGTATTTGGGTCATAATAAAATCAATAAAATTAAACTTGTTAATAGCCATATTTTACATTAAATTAACCTAAAAACAAAACGCCCATATGGGCGTTTTGGGTATCTATAAGCCGAATTCTGTACCGATTTTGCCCACGGGAGGTGGTGCAAAATCGAGTACCCTGAGTTTATCGAAGGGTCACCCCTCGACTTCGCTCGGGATGCTCAATTTTGTTTTCACCTTCGGTGAACAAAATTGGCAATAGTTATTTATCTGTGATTACAATCGCTTGTAACCTATAGCGGCACTCACCAATCTTGCCCACCGCAGGTGGTTCCAAGATTGAGTGTCCTGAACGAAGTGAAGGACTGTTCCTCGCTCCGCTCGGAACGCTCAATTTTGTAATCGCCTATGGCGGACAAAATTGGCGCACGGCCTTGCATTCAGGTAAGAATTTTGCCGTTTCACCCTTCGACAAGTTCGACAGGCTCACCGCAAGCAAGCTTAGGGCAAGCCCTAGACTTATCGAAGATTCGTCACTGTTCGCATCTCGCGCTTTCCCATTCGACTAGGCTCAGGGAATCCTGAGTTCAATCGAAGGATTACAGCGGACAGGTATTACCTGCTACCCTTTTCCCTCGAAGCACATGTGCGACTCGAGAGAATGAATGTTCGGACTTTCCTCTCTGACTGTGATATCAGAGCAACTATTCGACACCACCAGCAACTATACCAAATAAATCCATAAAAATCTAGAGGCCAACACTCGTGTCAAAGAGACACTTTGACACTTGGGATGTTTAGAGAATAAACGCTACTCTATAACATATTTATCTATATGAAAATTCTATGGGGTACCACCCCCACCTCCGCCTTGGCCACCGCCGGTTTGAGTTCCACCGCCACCTGAACCGCCTTCAGACGCTCCACCGCCACCGCCTTGGCCGCCACCAGTTCGCAAGGTACCACCGCCAGAACCTTGTTCCGTAGAAGTCACGGTTTGCGTACCATCA
>Ga0100378_1003896_pt1 | contig 14116 bp, 13 predicted proteins | sample CryGeymeta201502_FD_81535 | JGI IMG/M metagenome (GOLD analysis project Ga0100378, IMG submission 81535) | Groundwater microbial communities from Crystal Geyser aquifers in Utah, USA - Crystal Geyser metaG 2015-02 | ecosystem: Environmental > Aquatic > Deep subsurface > Groundwater | place: USA...
AGTAATTGGCTATAGTGAACATGTTGAAAATTCTCATGCTTTCTTAGATAAAAAAGAAGCTTCGGCTACCTTACTCAAAAGACTTAAGAATGAATTTACAATGATGAGTGAGTATCTACCATGCAATGTAGACTCATGCTTCTTTATTAAGTCACATCCTGAGTTCCCTCAAAATATGAAATTCTTAGTAGCAGGAAGCAGAGGAAGTCCTTATGAACATGGTCTATTCGAATTTGACTTATTCTTACCCGATACTTATCCAAGTGTTCCTCCTAAATGTAATATAAAAACAATTGGAAAAGGAAATATCAGATTTAATCCAAATTTATACAGCAATGGTTATGTCTGCCTATCTTTACTTGGTACTTGGGGAGCAAGTTGGGACCCAAAACTATCTAACATATATCAACTATTAATATCTCTTACCGGCTTAGTAATGAATGATAATATTGGAGAAAACGAACCAGGTAATGAACAAATTACCAAAAATAGCTTCGGATATTTAGAAAATGAGGCTTATGCAAATATAGTTAGACTAGGAAACTTGCAATATGCTATGATTGACATGATTACTAATCCACCTAAAGGCTTTGAAAAAGAAGTTGAATCTTATTTTAAATACAAAGGAGAAGAAATATTAAAAGACTTAAAGTTATGGTTAGAAAGATCGAAATTTGAGGTTTATTACTCAGGTATAGCACAACAAAATTCAAATTGGTGTACAAAATTAAATGAAAAAGGTGCTTATGAAAAAGAATTAAAAACAAAGATAAGTGAGTTTGCTGAATTAATAGAAAAATTAAAGAGTGTATAAATTTATTATTATATAGATAGTTATTTAAGTTAATTATAAAGTATAATTATGAAATTATAATATTAATTGTCTTTGAATTTTGAATATAATACAGTAAATTTATATAAAATAGATAAATCTATATTTAATAGAAACAATAACTATATAAATATACATCTAAATAGTTAATATATTTTACTTCCTTCTTAATTCTTAATGTATTTATAATATTAGTAATTAGTAATTATATATAATACAATATAATATATTATAATAAATTATACATGAAACTAGTAAATATATTATATACAATATAATACTTAACATAACAAATCTATATCAATTTCAAAATTAACTTAATTTATGAATACTATTATATATAATCAACGCTCTACAAAATGGACAAAATCGCGTATTATTCTTCAATATAATGTCACTACATCCAGAACAACATATTAAATGAAAACAAGGATAAAACAATACTTCTCTCTTTTTCGAAAAGCAAATAACACAGTTTTTGGCTTCTTCGTCCTCTTTTTCATTTATGATATTAATTTTTTCTATCTTTTCACTAATTAAGTACTTTACTTTTTCAGTCAGTTCATTATTTACGTTTAAAATTAAATAGCATTTATATCGTCTAAAATAACTAATAACTGAACCAGGCTTTAAGTATTTATACTCATAATTTGCTCCAGCGCTATAATATGCGTATGCTTTTACTAAATCAATATCTGTTCCTATTCCTCTCTCATAAATCCTACCAAAGAAATAATAAAAAGATTCTCGAAAACTATTACTTGTTGCCATTTTAAATGATTTTTCATATAATTTAAACACCTCGATTTTTAAATCGATTAATCGTTTATGAGTTTCTTCTATTAATGAGTATTTATCATTTTTATCAATTTTGTTAAGGATTCTTAGCTTTTTGAGTAGGATTTTTAGTATGACTGAATAACAAAAGCGTTTTGTTGAGAAGTTAGTAGTTTCTGAGTAAACTTTTAAGAAGTATTTTTCTGATATTAAGTAATTCTCTAAAGTATTCCCATTCAAAGGCTTAAGAGAATTAAATCCAGAATAACTAATATATCCCCATGCCATTAGAATCTCATGAAAGTCATCTTTTTCTAAGTTTCTACTGTTTTCCAGCTTTCCATTAGTAAAGTAATGAATTACTTGAAATAATTCATAGCAAATGTTTTCTCTTACTTGAAGTGAATCTTTGATTTCTTTTGCAATTTCTGTTAATTTATCATTCTCTACTTGTTTTAATAAAGTATTTTTGAAGAGTCGATATAAAAATATATATTCAAAAATAAATGAAATATTTCCTCCTGAACAAATACAGACAATATAGTAATCAAGAAGTTTGAAGATTTTTAAAAGATTTTTACTTTCAAAATTTTTCAAATCTGATTGAATAAGATCATGATAAACTAGTATTCCATCTGGATAACCAGATTCCATTGACTTAAGAAGTATTTCTTCACTTTTTTTTACATCTCCGATTTTATAAAGAAAGCTACCATAATCACAATAAGAAGAAATATAGTTATGTTTCTCGCATATGGCATAATATTTAACTGCGTTTAGATAAAAAGTACTATCCTTAAAACTTTTTGAATTCTCCAATTTATTACTTGTAAACTTCCTACTATAATATGATCCTAGCTTATGGCAAGCTTCTAAATTTTCCTTATTCGCAATATCTTGTAATGAATTTAATGCATCTTTATCATTATATTGCAGTTTAATAATCTGTAAAACATATAACATATCTAGTTCATCATTTGGCTTTTCCTTTATTCTTTGATTTATCAAAGTATCAAGGTAGTCCATATTAATTTTTTCATTATAAAATATGTAGGATATCTCATTGTTTATATCTGCTATAGAGCTATAATGAGTTTTATATTCTTCAAATATGTAATTTGTGGATGAGAATGCATAACTCTTAAGGAGATAGAATAGCTCTTCGTCTTTGTCTCTGTTGATTTTGAACTTGACAGAATCTAGTTTGGATATGTAATAAAGCCTAAGCAATGAGAGCGGATCATTATTATTTGCGTTACTAACATAAATCTCATACGCCTTACTAAGATCTATTGGATGATCATCCACACCATACTCATAACGTAAGCCAGAAATAAAGACCTTATATTTATCATTAATTTTTGATGAGTATAAGGCTTTTCGCATACTTGGAGTAAGCCAATTTAAGTATAAATCAGCAAAATTTACTTTATTTGAGATAACATTTCCTATACTGTTATTAAGAATTTCAATATCTTCATCTGATATAATAGGTACAGTTTGTAAGGCAATATTTTCGTCTTCGTCATCTGATAAATCATTTATCATTTTTACTTTATAATTAAAATTAATTAATTTATATTAGTTATTTTTAATTATGATGTCCTATAGTATTTATTAGTAATAAGTATTATGATAATTGAGTTATTTTCTATAAGATAGAAAGAAGTAAGTAAGTAGAAAAGAAGTAGTAATATCAATATACATTATATATTAAAACTTCTTATACCAAATACTTATTGGCTTTATATTTGACTAAATACCATGCATATTAACTTATTAGTTTAAATAAAATTAAACTACTAATTTCAATATAAATATTAAATAAAACTTATTATTAAATAATTACATAACTTATAATTAAATTATTACATAACTTATTATTAAATAATTAAATAATTATAACAAAATAAATTTATTATATTGCCTTTAATAAAAAACTTAATTAAATATCAAAAATGCTATAATTGCTATAAAAATCAATTTTCAATCTTCTTTTTCCTATTATTTCTTTTCTTCACTCTCAGGGATTTTTTTAAGATCAGCAATAGTAGTTGAGGGTAATTTTCTAAGAACATTTTCTAGTAATGATTTCTTCCTTTGTTCTTGTGCGTCTAGAATATCTCTTTTCTTTTGAGCTTCCTTTTCAATTTCGGAGAATACTTTATCTTTCATAACTTCTTTAACCTCTGCTTTCTTTTCCTTTTCTTGTTCTCGTTTTTGGACTTCCTTTTCTACTTCGGTGAAAACTTTATTTTGCATGTTTACTTTTACTTCTGTCTTTACTTCTTTTTCTTTTTCTCTTTTTTGGACTTCCTTTTCTACTTCGGTGAATACTTTATTTTGCATTCCTTCTTTGACTTCGGCCTTCTTTTCCTTTTCTTGTTCTCGTTTTTGGACTTCCTTCTCTACTTCGGTAAATACTTTGTTTTGCATTGTTCCTTTTACTTCGGTTTTAACTTCCTTTTCTTTTTCTCGTTTTTGTGCTTCTTTTTCGATTTCGGTGAATACTTTACTTTGCATAGTTCCCTTCACTTCATTCTTCACTTCCTTTTCTTTTTCTCTCTTTTGTGCTTCTTTTTCAATTTCTGTAAATACTTTACTTTGCATCACTACTTTAACTTCAGTTTTAACCTCTTTGTCCTTTTCTCTTTCAGAGGCTTTTCTCTCTAGCTCACTTTTTATACTTTGTCTTCTGTCTTCAAGGCCCATAGTCATGTTTGTGTCTATTATGGATTTTCTAGTAGTATAGACATCAACTTTAGACACTACATCTAACCAATATATTTCTCTTGAATAACTATCTGTGTCTTTCCTTGCATAAGCAATTGTCTTAGATAGCTTTAGCATTTCTATTGTTCTCAATTGCAAATCTTGGTTTAATTTTTCTTTATAGAAAGTTAAGATTTTTTGTTCTTTGTCTGGTTGATCAGGTTTAGAGGTATGTATTTTAAGCATCATTTCATTAATTAATGGAGCCATTTCTAAACCGATTGTTTTACTTAAAACAGCACTAATTTTGTCATCTGTTATAGTTTCACCTTTCTTTGCCATCTCGGTTATCATAGCTTTGGCAGTATTAATTTTATCAACGAATTCCCTTCGTTCACCACTAAAATCATTAGGATTCAGATTAGGTTCAGTAGGCATAGTAGATAAAGTCTCTACGTTTTTACTTTCAGTTCTAGTAGATGGAAAACAACCCATTTTTTCCTTTTAGTATATTTAATAAATAATTGTTATTTTTAATTATATAACTTTATATAAGCTTGAAGAGAAAGAATTTATTATTTAAAATCATTATTATATATACTTAATTAAAATCAATTATTAACATATAACATAATTATTACATTATTACATTATTACATTATTACATAATAACTTTATTATATTTAACAACTTTAATATAGCAAATAACCACAAAATAACTTAATTATTATTCAAGTTGAGACATAATATACATATATAATAAAGATATCTGATAAACTTATTGTATTTATATATAATATAACTTCAGAAAAGTTTTAGTTCAATTAAAATAATTTTATAAAAATAATGCTATTATATATCAGATTGAAATAATCATATATTCATATTCCTTCATATTCCTTAAATGACCTTCTATCTTATTCCTAACTTATCTTTAAAACTCATCCAACAAGAGGACATCTTCTCTGAACATGTTAATTGAGCTGATTCATCATCAGGATTCTCAATTAATAATACTCTCATGTCGGATCTTTCGCTTTCGTCAATGCTCATTGACATCATTCCTGATGGATCTTCTAATGGATTGGCAGAATTATCTTGTGGAGTTGCTAATGAATTATTTGTTTCTTTCTTACTAATGGTAGAAGTTACATATTATTATGATATTGTTATGATATTGATATAGTATTGATAAAGTATTGTAATTAAATAAATTTATTAAAATTCTTATATAAACAATTTACATACGTTAATTGTGGTTTAATCCTAACAGCAAAGAACTTCTCTGTTTTCAAATCATTCTCAACTTTCTTCCTCATATAAAACTTATCTTTGTTATAATTCGGAAGATTAAAGTGATCACTTGTAATAACTTTTGGTTTTAATTTTGCTTCATATATATTTTCTAATTTCTTAATAGTAGAGGTAGTTTTTAACTTCTTCATTTCCCCTGATATAGCATCGATCCAGGCTTTACACTCTTCAATTGGACTTACTTCAAATTTGTATACTTTGTCATCCCCTTCTAATAAGAACTTTCCCTCTTTGTGCTCGAAACATTTTTTAATTTCAGCTAAGTTTATATTATTTTGTGCTTCTCGAGCTGTTTCAGAGATATACCAATATAGCCTTCCGTTTTTGAGTTGGAAGTAACGTTCTTGCCAGCTAAATAAAGTTATTATGAGGATTTATATGGTTTTATGTATATGTTTTGTATATGCTTTTATATAATTTGATTTATATGATTATTTACCTTGAATGAGTCTTTTTCTTCATATAACCACATTTAATAACATCGCTGTCACTTCCGGACATACTTGTCTTTGTTTTAAATACCTGGCCGAGGTCGTCCTCTTCTTCTTCGTCTTTTTCGTCTTCTTTGTCTTGATCTTCGTCCTCTTCGATTAGAAAATCAGCTAAGTTGACTGTTTTTCTTCTACCTGCGGTTTCATCAGGTTTTACAGTTAATGCTTCTTCATCTTTTTCTTCTTGTTCATCTCCTAGTAAGTTAAATTAAGTTAAATTAAGTAAGTAATTATACTTTTAATTTCATCACTTAACATATCAAGCATAGGATTTCCTGTTCCTTTTTTTGTCTTTGTCTTATTCAAGTGATCAAGTATATCTTTACAAGAATCAATTGCTTCTTTTTTCTCATCTGATGAAAAGTCGCATCTGAGATTGATTAGTGCTTTTGCTGTTGTTAATGTAAAGGCTGGGCCGTTAAATTCTCTTAATTTTGAGCATGACATACTGATTGTTAATACAGATACGTCTAAGAAGTCTAGGAAGTCATTAAGAATTTTTAGATTAATTTCCGCTGTGTTTCTTCCAATGAATTGTTCAAATGTAGAAATTAAGAAGTTTATATCGTCTTTAAGTTTGGTTGTTAAGTCTGTGATTTGTTTAACTTTTCTGTGAGCGGTTGTAAGTAATGATTTAATATATAAGAAAATAACTGCTTTCAATATCTCAACCCATAGTCGTTTTTGACCAGCCAAATTCATAGCCTCAATATATTTTCCAAAGGTATCAACTACAACTTGCATTATATTATCAAGATTTATTTCTAAATAATTCCCCCCATATGCTTTCGAAATTGGAGGGATCATCTCTAAAACAAATCTATTCAATGTAGTAACTGTAACTAAGTTAATAGCACTATATATTGATTTCTCTTCTATGTTTGTTTCGATTTCCTTTTCTTCTAATATATTAAGAGAAGTTATATCGTCCTTCAATGTGGAAATGTGAAGGTTTAGAGTCATTACATTGTTTATTATAGCAACTAAGAATTCTTTTTCTATTTCGAGGTCGTTTCGCTAAAAGAATTGTTTAATTATAATTAGTATAAATATGATAATGTTTTATGCATAATAACACAAATATAATTTCATATGATATTTTATTAACTTACTCCAATAAGATAATCATTGCCACTTAAATATTGCATTATACACTCTTTTGATATCTTAAGAAATTGCTCAAAGACTGATTTCCTCTTCTCATTCTTGATTAAATTAAGAGACTTATTTATTAAATTAGAAATATCGGTCGGTCCATTCGTAATTAGTATTCCATCTGCATCTTTAACTGACTTTGTTTCTCTTTCCTAATAGAATGAATAATGGAAATATTAATATTAATTGTAGTAATTTTACTGATTTTAAGATATTTTCTACTAATTGTCTCATTGTTAAGTAAGTCTTCTTAGCAAATATTTTTACTAATTCCCTTCCGTCTAAAAAATATTAGCAATATTAGCAATATTATTTACTTATTCCGAAGTTAGGATCGGTTATTCCAAATTGTGATAACTTTTCATCATAAAGAAATAGGAGATTACTGAGTTCTATCATTTGGGTTGTCTGATTTTATATTATATTGTTAGTTTATATTAATAAATATACTGTAATGTGATCACAGACGTTTTTCCAGTAGTTCTGGACAAGATTTAGAATTGTTCCGTCGAATGTGTCTATATAAATTTTTATAATATCTGTCTTTGGCGGATTTGTCAAACACAATCCATCAATCGTCTAACAAGATAACAAAATATAAAATAAATCTAATTAAATAATACCTGCGTTAACGGCTTCTGCAGACTTTCTATAACAAATGATAACGTTTCTAAATCCTTGATATCCTTATAATTACTAACAATCTTATCTTTCTCGTCTTCACATATCTTCTTAAGCTTGTCTTCTCCTAATGATTCTAATATATTGCATAATTTATTTATATTCCGTGGGTGTTTTGTTAACGATGTTTTTACGTCTTTTGCTGTTTTTCTTGAGTTTTTAATATATTCAAACCATAAGTCTCGTTCACCTTTTATTTCGGTTTGGACTTCGTATTTTCTATCTCCGAGATCGATTAAGAGATTGAATCTGTCGTTGTTGTCCTTTATTTCAACTCCGTGACATTCGCTTTTAAGAAGTAAATTAGTAAATAATAAATAAATAAGTAAAGTTTAAATAAGTAAATAAGTAAATATCAAACAATCAACAATCAACATAAACAAACACAATATAACTAATACTTACAATAATGGTATATCTCCTGCCTTTTCCGAATTATCATTCTCATTCTCTACTTTATAATAGTAAATAATATCAAAACTAAGAAAAGATGGTAAGACCTTCTCTTCCAAAACCTGATCGTCATTCTCATATCCTTTATCTGTAAGAGGCCTTGAACTTACTAAGAAAAACCACCTTCTTTGGTATTTTTCAAAATTAGACTTATGCCTCTTACCTAGAAAACCATGAGCCATTCTCGACTCTAAAAAAGTCTTAGGAACATTTCTAAAATGTTTTTCAATTCCTTTTGTTGCTAACATCTTTTTGGAGAGTTCAGTATCTTTATTGTCAATTACAGCTCCTGATTTTTTTATTATGTCGAGAGACTCTTTGGTTAAATTATTTAGTTTGTGACCTTTGTGGACAGAGGCACCTTTTTGTCGGGTTTGGATGTCATCGTTTTGTGACTGGTTTAGTGATTGATTTTGCGACTGGTTTGGGGAAGGAATAGGAGATTTGCTACGGTTGCTATTTTGGTTAATGTCTTTGTGGTTAGGGTTATAATTCTTCAAAAATGTTAAATTATTCACCCAATTTTGAACATCCTGCTGATTATCTCCTCTTAAATCAAAAGTTCTATCTTCAAATATAACTTGAAAGTTAAGTTTATCAACAAACTTAATTGTTGCTTCATTAACTGGAATTGCACCTTTTGTTGTGCCTTTTATTGTTTCTTTCTTTTCCGAATAAGCTAATAGTTTTCCATCAATAAGGTAGAACCATCTTAATTATTTTAGTATAATTATATATTTAGTTATAAATATTATGATTAAATTACCTCTTTTGATAGCCAGTGAATATACTTGGTGATTTCTTTTCTAAATATCCGCAGTATTTGGCTGCTACTTCGAATGATTGTTCATATGTTAACTTATTAGTATTTGTTATTATATTTCCAATGTTAAACATTTTTATAAATTACTAAAAAATAACAATTTAATTTATAAATTAATCTCTTAGTTATACTGATAATTTAAAATAACATAAAAATTAACAAATATACAAATAGTTTAGTGTTTATTAAAATTATATATCATATATCAATATCTTATCAATTATATTTTAACCATACATACTTCTATCTAAATCCTTGGAGCATGTTCAAAAGCTAAACCTTCTCCAGTATAATTTGGATTTAATGGTAAAAACCATAAAAATGGATTTGTTCCAAATACATTAGTGAAGTTTTTATAACAGCCTAAATTATAGTTATTACTGATCTTTCCATTTGGGAATCTTTCTCTATCTGACTGTTCAATTACTGTCTGTCCTAAATAAACTAATTTTACATTGCTATATAATAACCATAATTGGAAAGACAATAAGCCTAAATTAGCGAAGTAGGCATATAAAATAAACCAACTTTGGACAATGAATACTTTTTCTTGTAAAAATGTTGATGCTACTGCTTCCCAGAATGTTACTGCTACAGTAAAGGTTGTAATAACTCCGTATAAATGAACTAAGCAAAAGTATTTATAATTTCTAAAGCCGATGCAAGTAGCAAGCCAAGGGCAGTGATGGTCCATCTTGAGTACGCATCTTCCGCATTGTCTGCAGTGGTGGGATCGTTCGACTTTGACTCTGAGACATGTGTTACAGAGGACAGAACTATACAAATCAGTCTTTTGAAAATTCTCAAAAACATCATCAGGATTAAACTTTTTCACATCTTCATTCATAAAAGTCTCAACAGGATCTTTATCAAAATCATTAAATGTTAAAACAGTATCAGTAATCTTCTTAATAAGTGCAGATGAGTTATTTTTATCAGTTATAGCTTGTTTATTCTCTTCGACAAAACTGTTAATCTGATCTCTAAAATTGAAATATTCATCGTTAATAAGAGGACCTTCGAATAGATTTTTGCCTAGTTTTGATATGAACTTTGTATGTTGCTTATAATCAATAAAGGAAGTTTGGATTATGTCTACTTTATCTATATCATTGTCATTGTCATTGTTTTCTTTGTTTTCTGTTGATAAGTGGAACTGGTTACAGTTATTATGATTGTCAGAGTTGTTAGTTGATTCTAGTTGTGATTTGTAGTTTATTTGTTTTTTGACGATTCCAAACTCTAAATTATCAATATTTGGAAAATAACCAGGATCCATAAACACAGTTCTTAATAATGCTACTAGGAGCATAACTAAATGATATCCAGTGAATAATAAGAGAATTATTCCTTTTACATACGAACTATCTTTATTACTAGTATGAGAAAATAAATAAATTTCATTCAAGTCTTGATGATGGTTATTTATCAAAGGAACAAGATATTCACTTAGATAAGCAGCATAGATAATGATAATGAGGCTTATAATTAAGATAACAGGACAAAAAACTATAAAAGTATTACAAAATTGTTTGCTCGATGGCATTTATGTGTTTAATTAAATTATTTAATAATAAATTCATTTATATATTTAAAATTAAAAATATTAATTACTATAAGTTAAGAGTTAAGAGTTTTACTTAAAGGAGTTTTTATTAATAAACGGATATAATAATATATTATTTATTATTTATTTAAGTAAATAAAAGTATAAATAAAATTTACTTAAAAATTGGTGAAGTTTTATTTTAAATATATAAATTTAACTAAAATACTATTTAATTACGAATATTACAATATAAATTCTTCATATTAAAATATTATAGAAATCATATAACTAATTGATTTATTCATATTGCTATCATATTCATCTATTAGTATAATCTTTTTATAATCTAATAATCTAATCATCCCAATGCTCATCATTCTCCAATAGTTCTTTATCCTGATTTAGTTTTATATACCTTCGCTTTATTGCTTCTTTCAGTTGATTAACTGGATTTTCTTTCTTAGTCTTTGGCATAGGAGGAACTAATCAATAAATAAAATATATAATGTTTTATGATGTTAATGTTATATAATATGAGTAATATTTGACTTACTAACTTCAACTTCTTTAATTTGAGTCGAACCTATTCGAGCTAGTTTACTAATATTATTTTGTCTGAGCTCGTCCATTAGACTTACTAAATTATATAATAAGTACAAGATATAAATAAGTAATAATATTATATGTAAATAATATCTTACATCTTTGTTCAGTTGGCTTAACCGGAGTTATCTTTTCCATTAAATTTGCCTTTTCTTCTTCCTCTTTAGTCTTAAAAATGGGTATCTGGATTGGAATAGGAATATTAGGTATTTTTGGTACTGGAATGTTAGGAATGTTTGGTACTGAACTTTTCGTGCTTGGTTGAATTGTTTTGACATTACTATTTGTATTATTGTTGGCAATATTGATGTTCTTTGTATTAGTATTTGTATTTGTATTCGTATTATTATTTGTTTTTGTATTAACTTGTTGTTGAGTATTATTATGACCTGATGAGTTATTACCAGTAATTGTTTTTGAAGTTTCTTGATTGTTGGGTTTAGGTGTAGATTGGTTATTTTTCATTTGCTAATTATGATAAGTAAATAAATAAGTAATTAAATAAGTAAATAAATATTGGTATTATTATGTGTATTGTATTAAGTAGTTAATTACATTAAATTGCTTTACGAATTCTAATGGACTTATGACATCATCATTTATATCATCACTTTCTATTTTAGTACTATTAATATAACGTTCGTTATTATCAAATTTCTGAGTAGGGTACTCCTCATTAAAGTTATATTGTGTATTGAAATCTTCTGCAATTCCATTTAATTTTAAATTTGCTGGAATATTTATATCAAGATTATTTCTATTAATAGTTCGTAAAATATCTTTATGTTGTTTATATTTTGTTAATTCGTGCTTTTCTAATATACTCTTTGGAGCTTCCTGGATAGATTTAGATTTGAAATTTTTAAGTTTCAATTTTATTTCCCTATCACTTTGATGAGTAGAATATCTTTCTTCAGTATATAGCATTGACTTTTTACCATATACTATATCTTTATTCAGAAAATCTACTAAGTTTGAACAATATTCTATTGAACCATCTATTTCTTTCAAATTTACAAGTTCTTGATTCTAAAATTAAATAAATATACATAATATTATAAATAACAATAATAAACATTATCTTTCTCAGTGCTTACTTTATTTTGATTCAAATTATCTGAAATAGTTTTAAATTTATCAACTTCATTAATAACCTCCTGCTTAATATAAACATCTTCTATACTTCCCTACAAATAATAAATTAAACATTTAATCAAACATTCAATTCTTACATTCGGGGCCTTCCCCAGGATCTGGCTCGAATTCGACGGCTTCGTATTTATAAACCCTTCAGATACTCTATAATGCTTTATTAAATTAAAGTCACAGCTATCCTCATAAAAAACAGAGATAAAATTTTCTTGTTTTTTATCGGGATACATTGCTGTTGACTTCATTGTTATTGCTTGTGGAATTTCTTCTATTATTTTTATTGCTGCTTGTACCTTATCAACTCTTGTTTTAAGTGATTCTAATTTGTATTTACTTTTTAAAAGCTTTAAGTTAAGAAAAGTATTAATACTGATTTATTTATTTTTAACATAACATCATTTGAAACATTTTCGAGACGTTCTAAACTTGTTAGAATTTGTATTAAACATTCGTTTGTGTTTATTTCGTTATTAGTTACTAAGTAATTATTTATGTATAATATAAATATTTTGTTAAAGTTTTGTTAATGTTTTGATTGGTTTAAGTTATATTACTTGGAATTTGATATTCTGTCTTCATATTGAAATATGTAAAATTAAATTAACATTAAATAAGCTAATATAATAAATAATAATATAAACTAAAATAATAGAAATAAATCATTAATAAAATATATATTAAAAATACAAAAACTATTATTATTAACAAAACAAAGTCATATAAATAATAATTAATATAGATATATAAAATTAATATATACAAAAAATGCAATTAACCTATTACAAAATACTAATAATAGTAAAATAGTAGCAGATGAGCTACTTTAATCGTAATCAAACTTAATCAATAACATTTCTTCTCTATAGCTCATCTCTCTTAATTTTAAACTCTAAAATCCACTTATGCTTTAAAATATTACAAGCAGAAATTCTTTTTTCTGGGTCCTTCTTCAAACACTTATTTAGAAAGTTAAGTAAATTTTTGCTTACTTTCTTTGATATTTCTGAATCAAACTCAAGTGGCTCATTTATTATCTTCATAGCTATATTCTCCTCGTCGTCTAGCTGATCATCAAATGGGAATTTACCAAAGATAATGAAATATACTAATACTCCTAAGCTCCAAATATCTATTGGTTTATTATAAGGCTCTCTTAATATTATCTCAGGAGCAACGTATGCAAGTGTACCTAATCCATCTGATAATGTTTCTTTCGGAGCAAGTACTTTACTAAACCCAAAATCAATTAATTTAACCTGTAAGTTTGGTTCGATTTGGCTTATCATTACATTTTCTAATTTGATGTCTCGGTGGATAATTCCATATCTATTTAAGTAATTGAGTGCGTCGGCTATTTGGTAAGTAATATTTGCAACAGATTTTTCGCTTAAGTCATTTTCGACTATATAGTCAGCTAGGCATCCGAATTCTAAGTATTCTAAAATGATAAAGATGTAGTCGTTAGTTTCGAAGTAATCGAGGCATTTGATAATATTTTTATGACTAATAAACTTTAATATATCTATCTCATTCCTTACTGACTCTATTATATCAAGCGCAATCGATTTCTTTTG
>Ga0100378_1003898_pt1 | contig 14114 bp, 14 predicted proteins | sample CryGeymeta201502_FD_81535 | JGI IMG/M metagenome (GOLD analysis project Ga0100378, IMG submission 81535) | Groundwater microbial communities from Crystal Geyser aquifers in Utah, USA - Crystal Geyser metaG 2015-02 | ecosystem: Environmental > Aquatic > Deep subsurface > Groundwater | place: USA...
CAATTTCTAAAAAAATCTGCTAAATCAGGGAAAATCTCCCATGCTTATTTATTTTCTGGCCCGGAACATTTGGGGAAAAAGAAAATAGCCCTCGAATTTGTCAAACTAATTAATGAATGGCAGGGGCCCGCCGAAGGCGGGAGGGTGGTGGGTGGGTGGAGTCCCGACCTAATTTTAATTGCGCCTCAGCAGGGGGGCGAAATTCAAATTTCTCAAATCAAAGAACTTATTCAGAAATTATCTCTAAAGTCCTATTCAGCTCCTTTTAAATGTGCAATTTTGGATAAGGCTCATCTAATGAATCAGGAAGCTCAAAACTGTTTTCTAAAAACTTTAGAGGAACCAAAAGGCAAAACTCTTTTAGTCCTGATTACCGAATCTCCGGAAATGTTATTCCCAACCATTCGATCCCGGTGCGAAATTATTAAATTTTTCCCAGTGAAAGCGGCAGAAATCGAGAATTATTTAGAAACCCAAGCGAAGCGATGGGTGAAGATGAAGGCGAAACCTTCATCGACTGACCAAGGAATTTCTAGAAAAGAAAGCGCACAAATTATTAAACTTTCAATGGGAAGACCGGGGCTGGCTATTGATTTTATATCTGATCCTCAGAAATTAGAAAATCAAAAGAGAATCATAAAAGAGTTAATTGAAATTTCAAAATCTGATTTATCTTTCCGCTTTCAATATGTCAGAGATTTGTCAAAGAATCCTAATTTAAAAGAAATTTTAGAGGTCTGGCTGTTCTATTTTAGAAGCATTTTATTGGGAAGTTTAACACCAAAATTTAAAAGTTCAGGTTACACCCCCCCAAGATTAAAAAATATTCTAAAAAAAATTCAAAGTACAATTTTTTTAATTTCAAATACTAATATCAATTCCAGATTAGCCCTGGAAATACTAATGCTCGAATTATGAGTTACAAAGAAATTATCGACAAAATTAAGCCAGAATTAGATAAAGTTATTATTTTTTTGGAGAGGGAATTACAGAAAATTCGAACTGGTCGGGCGACACCTTCTCTGGTTGAAGACATTATTGTAGAGTGCTTTGGTCAGAAATTTCCCCTAAAGCAGTTAGCTGCCATTTCTGTTCCTGAGCCAAAGCAAATTTTAATTCAACCCTGGGACAAATCCTATATAGAAGGAATAATTTCTGCCCTGGAAAAAACCGGGATTGGTCTTGGGGCGGTGGCAGATAAAGAGGCAATTCGGTTAAAGTTCCCTCCTTTATCCCAAGAGTATCGAAAAGATTTACAGCGTTTAATATCAGAAAAAGAAGAGCAGGCTCACCAAACTATTAGACGGTGGCGGGAGGAAGCCTGGGATGAAATTCAAGAAGGTTATAAAGAAGGAAAAATCAGGGAAGACGATAAATTTCGGGCAAAAGATGAACTCCAGGATTTGGTAGATGAATATAATAAAAAAATTGAAGAAATTGCCGAGAAAAAGAAAAAAGAAATATTAGAATAAACGCTCGGCAATATGTCTTTCGGTACACGCTCTGCGCCCCAGCGAGGCGCAAGCTCAGTTCCTCGGCAAATTTTCGCCTTCGGCGAAACCATGCAATTTGCCTGCGGATGGTCCCGAAATCCAATTGCCTCGCTTTAGATATATTTGATGTTTCTAACAATCGTTATCGTTTTTATTAGCTTAATCGGTTTAATAGTTCTCCATGAACTTGGACATTTTATTTTGGCAAAAAAATTTGGAGTGAAGGTAGAAGAGTTTGGTGTTTTTTTACCCCCGCGCTTATTCGGAAAAAAAATTGGAGAGACAACTTATTCCCTGAATCTTTTACCTTTGGGAGCATTCGTCAAGCTTTACGGGGAGGACGCCACCCACCCACCACCCTCCGAGGAGAAAATCGAGGCTTCGAGGACTTTCCAGGGAAAACCAATCTGGCAAAGGGTTTTAATTGTTTTAGGAGGAGTGGTTAGTTTTTGGCTCATTTCAGTTGTTTTATTAAGTATTGTTTTTGGGATAGGGGCGCCACAGGCTATTTCAGATGAAGAAAATCATACTTTACTCAACCCAAAAGTCCAAATCGTGGCTATTGTGCCCGGATCACCGGCCCAAATCGCTGGAATAAAAATTGGGGACACCATAAGAAAAATCCAAAATCCAAAATCCAAAATCCAAATCGATAAGGTGAAAGAAGTGCAAGAGTTTACAGAAGCTAATAAAGGCAAAGAAATTACTTTAACGATTGAGAGGGGGAAAGAAGTGTTTGACGTCTCTCTGGTTCCCAGAGTATCGCCGCCAGAAGGAGAAGGAGCAATGGGCGTGGCTTTGGCCAGGATGATAGAAAAATCTTATCCCTGGGAGGAAGCCCCAGTCAAAGGAATCGAAGCTACTTTTAATTTAACCAAAGGAGTAATAGTTGGCATATCTCAGGTTTTTGGAAATTTGATTCAAGGAAAAGGGTTGCCTCCGGGCGCTGAAGTTATGGGGCCAGTGGGTATTGGAAAGTTAATGACTCAGATTGCTCAAATGGGAATAAATTATTATTTACAATTTGTTGCTATTATTTCCGTCTATTTAGCTATTTTTAATATTTTACCAATCCCAGCTTTAGATGGCGGGAAACTTCTTTTTCTAGGAATCGAAAAAGTTAGAAGAAAACCAGTGAGTCAAAAAGTAGAACAAAATATCACCGCCGTTTTCTTTGCCTTATTAATCACCCTAATGATCTGGGTAACAATAAAAGACATTACCCGTCTGTTTTAACATGAGACAATCTCAACTTTTTACTAAAACTTTAAAAGAGGCGCCCAAAGACGAGAAGAGCATTAATGCCAAATTTCTAAGAAGAGCCGGTTTTATTTATAAAGAAATGGCTGGTACTTATACCTATTTACCTCTAGGGTTAAGAGTTTTAAGGAAAATTGAAAATATCATCAGAGAAGAAATGGAAAATATTTCGGGTCAAGAACTTTTAATGACCGTTTTTCAGCCGAGGAAAATTTGGGAAGAGACTGATCGTTGGTCAAAGGAAATCGGAAAAGTGATGTACAAAACTCGAGAGGATAATTCGGAAATTGGTTTGGGGCCAACCCACGAAGAAATGATCACCGATATTATCAGAAATTACATTAAATCTTACAAAGATTTACCCATAGCTATTTTCCAGATCCAGACCAAATTTAGAAAAGAACCTCGGGCTAGGTCCGGCCTGCTTAGGGGGAGAGAATTTGATATGAAAGATCTCTACAGTTTTCACGACAGCGAAGAAGATTTTAAAAAGTATTACGAGCAAGTTAAAAAATCTTATCTTAAAATTTTGAAAAGGTGCGGCCTATCTGGAATTATTACTGAAGCCTCTGGTGCTGGATTCATTAAGGGATTTACTCATGAGTTTCAGGTCCTATCCGAAGGAGGAGAAGATACCATTATTTATTGTCCAAAGAGAGATTTTGCTCAAAACCGAGAAATTGCCAAACTAAGAGGAGGAAGGAAATGTCCAATTTGTGGCCGAATTTTGAAAGAAGAAAAATCAATTGAGGTTGGGAATATTTTTCCTTTGGGAACGAAATACTCAAAAGCGATGAATGCCTATTTTATTGACAGGTCAGGTCTTAGAAAATTGATGATTATGGGTTGCTATGGCCTAGGACCTTCTCGAACGATGGGAGCCATTATTGAAGTTCATCACGATGAAAAAGGAATAATTTGGCCAAAAGAAGTGGCACCCTTTCAGATTCATTTAATACAAATTGAAAATACTCAAAAACTTAAAAAAACCGCAGCAAAATTCTATCAAGATTTACAGAAGCAGGGAATTGAAGTATTATATGACGATAGAGACAGGACGCCAGGAGAAAAATTTGCCGATGCCGACTTAATAGGAATACCAATCAGAATCGTGGTAAGCGAGAGAACTTTAGCGAAAAATTCTGCGGAGATAAAAAAAAGAAGCGAGAAGAAAGTGGAACTAATTAAATTGAGCCAGGTTGGTAAATATGTTAAATAAACTTTTACACTTATTTTCTGAAGATATTGCCATTGATTTGGGAACGGCTAACTCTGAAGTTTATGTTCGAGGTCGGGGAATCGTCATTCAGGAACCCTCGGTGGTAGCTGTTAATCAAAAAACTGGTCAAATTTTGGCAATAGGAGAAGAAGCTAAAAAGATGGTAGGTAGAACTCCGGGCCACATCGTGGCTACCCGGCCCTTAAGAGCAGGAGTAATTTCTGATTTTGAAGTAACTGAACAAATGCTTAGATATTTTATTGAGAAAGCCCAGAAAAGAAAATTTATTTTGCGCTCTCGACCGAGGGTAATTGTTGGCATTCCTTGCGGAGTTACCGAAGTAGAAAAAAAAGCAGTTTCTGATGCGACTAAGAATGCCAGCGCCAGGGAAGTTTTTTTAATTGAAGAACCGATGGCTGCCGCTATTGGAGCCAGGCTTCCTGTTCAAGAAGCTATGGGCAACTTTATTGTCGATATTGGCGGAGGGACAACCGAAGTGGCAGTGATATCTCTGGGCGGAATAGTTTTATCAAAAAGTTTAAGGATTGCCGGAGACAGACTTAACGAAGACATAATTCAATTTGCCCAAGAAGAATATAAACTATTAATCGGAGAAAGAACAGCTGAGGAAATAAAAATTGGAATTGGTTCAGCCTATCCTTTGAAAGACAAAAGAGAACTTCCAATGAGGGGAAGAAATTTGGTTACCGGACTTCCGGAAGAAATTTCGGTTTCCGATGAGGATATAAGAAGAGCTATGGAAAAGTCAGTAAAACAAATTGTTGCCGAGATAAAAATGGCAATAGAGGAAACCCCTCCTGAATTATTAGCCGATGTAATGGCTGCGGGAATTCAAATGACCGGTGGCGGCGCACTCCTCCGAGGATTAGATATTCTAATTCAAAAAGAAACAAAGATTCCGACTAAGGTTGTTGAAGACCCAATGACAGCAGTGGTTAGGGGAGCGGGACTGGTTTTGGAAAACCTCGACCAATTACATGAAGTTTTAGTGGAAACAGAATATTTAGAACCACCAAAATAAAAAATTTCTAATTTCTAATTTCTAAACCTTTATGATTTCAGAGGAAGAGGTTCAACATATCGCAAAATTAGCCAGATTAGGATTAACTGAAAAAGAGTTAGGGAGGTTTCAAAAAGAACTCTCTGCGATTTTGAACTACATTGAGAAATTGAAAGAAGTTGATATTTCGGGAGTTGAACCAACGGGTCATTCAATTGAAATGGAAAACGTAATGAGAGAAGACGAGGAAAAGGGAAAACTGAAAACTAAAAATAAAAAACTGCTGGAATTGGTGCCGGAAACTAAGGATGGTTATTTAAAAGTTAAATCTATCTTATAGTATGGAATTAACCGAACTCACAATTACCCAAGCCCATGAGGGATTAGTAAAAAAAGAATTTTCTGCTTTCGAACTTTGCCAGGCTTATTTAGCGCGATTAGAAAAAAAAGATAAAGAGATTTCCGCCTTTTTAACAGTTACAAAAGACTCAGCTCTTTCTCAGGCAAAAAAAGTCGATGATATGATTTTGGAAGGTAGAGAAATACCGGTTTTAGCTGGAATTCCCTGTGCGATAAAAGATAATATTTTAGTTGAAGATGTGAGATGCACTGTAGCTTCGAAAATTCTTGAAAATTATATTGCTCCTTATGATGCCACAGTTGTGAAAAAATTAAAAGAAGAAAATTGTCTGATTTTAGGAAAAACCAATCTGGATGAATTTGCCATGGGAAGCTCAACTGAAAATTCAGCTTTTGGCTCGACTCGTAATCCTTATGATTTATCTAGAGTGCCGGGTGGTTCTTCGGGTGGGTCGGCAGCTGCAGTAGCCGCTAATCTCTGCCTCTATGCTTTAGGTTCTGACACTGGTGGTTCAATAAGGCAACCAGCTTCCTTTTGCGGAATAGTTGGATTAAAACCTACTTATGGTGCGGTATCCCGTTATGGTTTAATTGCTTTTGCATCTTCATTGGACCAAATTGGACCAATAACTAAAACTGTTGAGGATGCTAAAATTGTTTTTGAGGCAATTAAGGGAGGGGACGAATTAGATTCGACGTCAGTCGAATCTAAAATTGCAAATTTCCGGGTACCCGCCGAGCGGGTACAAATTTCAAATTTACGAATCGGTGTTCCTAAGGAATACTTTATTAAGGGGATGGATCCTGAGGTTGAAAAAGTGATAAAAGAGGCGATTAAAAAATATGAGGAAATGGGAGCTAAAATTGAAGAAGTCAGTTTGTCCCATACCGAATGCGCTTTGCCTTGTTATTATATAATTGCTCCTTCTGAAGCCAGCGCTAATTTAGCCAGATATGATGGAATAAAATACGGGCTCTCAGAATCAAAAGGTAAAGATTTATTAGATGTTTATTTAAAAAGCCGAGAAGAGGGGTTTGGGCCGGAAGTGAGGAGAAGAATTATGTTGGGTACCTATGCTTTATCTGCTGGCTATTATGAAGCCTATTATTTAAGAGCCCAAAAAGTGAGAACTTTAATAAAAGATGATTTTGATCAGGCTTTCAAAGAAGTTGATGCTATTCTCACTCCTGTCTCCCCAACCCCAGCTTTTAAGTTAAGAGAAAAAATTACCGATCCTCTGACAATGTATCTTTCAGATATTTTTACGGTTTCGGTGAATCTGGCTGGCCTTCCAGCAATTTCTTTGCCCTGTGGCAAGGTAGGAAAATTGCCGGTGGGATTACAAATTATTGGAAAACCCTTTGAGGAAGAAAAAATTTTAGCAATCGGTGAAATTTTAGAAAAAGCATGACTATAGAACAAATAATTTCATTCATTCTTAATCCTACTTTTTCTGGTTGGTTATTAGTTTTAAAAATTCTCTGCCTAATTTTTTCTTTGATTTTCTTTGGCTTCATTATTTTTGCCTTAATTAAAACCTCTTGGCTAAAAAGAATGATAATCTGGGATTTACAAGAATTTTTAACCTATCGACCATTTGGAGTGAGTAAAATTGCTGGAAAATGGCAAAAAATAAAAAAGAGATTAGAAGCCGGAATAGAATCAGAAGCCAAGTTAGCAATTATTGAGGCAGATTCGATGTTAGATGGCATTTTGGACAGAATGGGTTTTGGCGGTAGGACTCTTGGGGAGAGGTTAGATAGATTAACTGATGTTTCTCTTCCCAATATTGAGGAAGCTAAAAAATCGCATAAAATCAGAAATAACATCGTTCACGACCCAACTTATAAATTAGATTTAGAAGAAGCAAAAAAAGTAATATCAGCTTACGAAAAAGCCCTCACCGATTTACAAGCCCTTTAAACCCAGTATATCAACTTTGACAAAGTTTCACTTTAATATCGCGTAGCGAGTCAAAGTTGTATTACTGGGTAAAATTTGCTAAACCCCGTTAGAAATTTAGTGAGAGAATTTTCTTGTAATAATCAAAGTCCATTAGGGCTTGTATTTTAATTTCTAACGGGGTAAAATAATATCGCGGGGTAGAGAAGTAGTATCTCGGGAGTCCCATAAGCTCCAGACCCCGGCGCACATCCGGGCCCCGCAACGCCGGCATAGCTCAATGGCTAGAGCAATTGCATCATAAGCAAGAGGTTACAGGTTCGAATCCTGTTGCCGGCACTGGACCCGTAGTGTAGCCCGGATAACACGTCTGCTTGTCGAGCAGAAAATCGTGGGTTCAAATCCCATCGGGTCCGCTTAATTAATTGGCTTGGAGGAAGCTTCAGGCCTTTTAATTAAAAGGAGTATAGCTCCTTAAAAATCTATTTGGAAAGGAAGGATAAAAGGATGAAACAATTCTATTATCGATGCAAAGATTGTGGCAATGGCTACATTGCGGAGGAGAAACCAAAAAATTGCCAAGGTTGTGGCAGTAAAAATATTAAGATAAGACCCTATCCAGAATTTAGCTGGCTTGCGAGAATCAGGAAAAAAGCTCAAGAGCTTTTTTCTTATTAGAAAGGAGGTGATAAAATGGCAGGCCCAATCGTATTAACCATAAACTTGAAAAACAAAATGGCTAAAGAGGCAGCTAAACGAGTTAGTAAGCCAACTGATGATGTGGAATGGAACGAGATAAGAGCTGAGAGAATTTTAAATGGAAACGATCCCGAAGAGCTGATTGTCCGTGGAGTGGTTGCCTCTTTAAAAAGAGGTGAGGGTAAGAGGTAAGAGTGGCATAGTAGCGACTAAACAGAGCGAAAGGAGAAAGATGAAAATAAACGATCTTCCAAGGGGAAAATACACAGCGGTTCTTGACCTGAGGAAAAATGGAGCATTGAGACTAAAAGGAGAGATAGTGGAAGATGAAGATGGAAATAAACATCTCATTACCCACGAGTCTCCTAAGAGATCTTATGCTCCGAACACGGTAGTGCTTTGGCACCGAAAGGAGGTGAAAAAATGAAGGTCGAAATCGGAAAAGAAAAGGAGAATGGGACAAAGTATACCGCCTCATCGGTTACTGAAGTAGGGGTTGTCACCGAGAAATTCGATTCCTGGCGCGGTTTAAGGAGTTATTTGAAAGAAGTGAGAAAGCAGGCGTGGGAATCCGGTCAATCCTTCGAACTCGTCCGGAAAAACTGAGGAGGTGAGAGAAATGGAAAAGGGATTCAGGCAAATGTTAGCCGAAAGGCAGGAAAAGGTTAGCTCCCTTGTTTGCGTCGGGCTCGATCCCTTGGAGGAAAAGATTCCCGAATGTATCATAGGAGGGTCTCCTTGGAGCAGAGTAGCTTTTCATATGAATAAGATCGTTGACGCAACGGCCGATTATGCTTGCATGTACAAGCCGCAGAAGGCCCATTATGAAGCTATTCCCGATGGCCAAAGTGCCTTACAATCAATTATAAATCACATCCATAACAAGTACCCTGATATTCCCGTGTTTCTCGATTGCAAACGAGGCGATATTGACCGGACGCAGAGGCAATACCGCATTGCCCATTTTGAGATAGACGGGGTTGACGGTATGGACTTCAATCCGTATATGGGCAAAGATTGTATGGAGCAATTGGTTGACAAAGAGCATCTTGGGAGAGCTATAGTTGGCCTCTGCTATACCAGTAATCCATCAGCCAGACAAACCCAAGATGTAAAACTGGCCGATGGCAGATTCTACTGGGAGTTTATGGCCGAAACTATATTGAGGTGGGCGGAAGAACTGGGCGTTGTCGAGAATGCCGGATTGGTGATGGCAGCAGCTTACGAAGTCAAAAAGGGTAGTGGTGAGATTTTTTCCTGGCATCTATCACGTTGCCGCGAAATTGTCGGTGATAAACTCTGGCTTCTGATTCCCGGGATCGGGACGCAGGGAGGGTTTGTTAAAGAAACAGTCAAGGCCTCTTTTGTAGGTTTTGGCTCAATCGTGATAAGCTCTTCATCGGCAATAATATTTGCCAGCTCCGGTCTTAATTTTGCCGAGGCTGCGCGTCGAGAGACAATAAAACTTCGGGATCTGATTAACCAGTACCGTTAGGAGACAACGGGATGAAGCGAAAGATATGTCGAACGCGGGCGCGCTCGCTTCGACGAGCGCGCCGCAACAAAACCCCAAGGAGGTGAAAAAAGATATTTCAAGTGGTGAGAAGGAAGACATCTCACCACTTTTATTTTTGTATCAAGTTTGACTTTTATTTTAATTCTTTTATAGTAATTAAGGAGGGCGAGCACATTTTGGTAAAGCCCTTTTTAAATAAGTCAATTCTAACAAGGAGGTGAGAGAGATGAAAGCAGTAGAGGAAGAGGTTGCATTGATTCTCTTGAGGAATAAGATATTAAGCTTCTATGCTGACAAGCCTTTTGTTTTTCAGTCAGGGATGATAGTCCCGATTTATTGTGATAATAGGGAGTTGCTCTTTCTTCCGGAGGTGAGGAATAGAATAGTCAATATTCAGGCAGAGACTATTAAGCAGATGTGGCCCGAAATAAATGTTATTGCTGGGGTTGCCACGGCTGGTATCCCTTGGGGCGCTCTTGTCGCTGGTCGACTGGACCTTCCTTTTATCTATGTACGTAAGGAAAGGAAGAATCATGGCAGAGAAAAAAGGATAGAGGGTCGTCTACCAACGAAGGAGCAAAACATCGGATTAATAGAGGATTTAATAAGCACTGGCGAAAGCTTCATTAGCGCAGCCTTGGCTATAAGAGAAGAGGTAGGGGCTGAGGTTAAAGGAGGAGCCATCTTTACCTACGAATTACCAGAAGCTCAGGAAGGCTTCGCTAGAGAAGGGCTCGAGGTGGTCTCACTCAGTAACATTACCGTCATTTTGAGAGTAGCTCTCAGAGAAGGTTTCCTGACAGAAGAGAGGGTAAGGATTATTGAGCAGTGGAGAGATGATCCTTGGAACTGGGGAGAGAAAATGGGATTTAGTCGTAAGCACTAATCTCAAAGCAAAAAGTGCGGTGGCCTGACGGAGTTTAACTCTAGTGGGCCACCTTTTATTTTAATTTTATAAATGGTTGATTTTTAAAATATATCTGCTAAAATGCAAAATCAAAAATAGTTCTCCAAAAGTGAATACTCGGTTAATGAGGAGGTGAACCAATGAAGGACACTTGGGGTTTTGTAATAGATATTACTTATAAGTGTTTTCATCGTTGCCGGCATTGTTGCGTTAAAAGTTCTCCAGATGGGCCTTCAATGCCCTGGGAGAGAATCAAAGATTTATTGGGACAGATAAATGCTTGGGGAAGGCCTTATGGTTTAGATCTGACTGGCGGTGATATTTTTAGGTATGCTGACCAAGGGAAGTGCCTGGGAGATATTTTGGGAGAGGCAATGAGTTTACCAGGAGCTAAAGAATATTGGCGAGGTCTTAAGCTAGCTTTTGCGCCTTTTGGGCCAAAAGATTATAGTAGCCCCACGCCAATTGAAATCTTAGAATTTCTAGCTTCCCTGATAGACCTCGGATTTTGTCGCCTGACTACCAGTTACGCTCTCTATTCAGAAGATAACATTGACAAGCGGCTTTCGTATACCCTATCTCAGCTTTTTAAATTTGCTGGCCAAATTGCCATAGTAGTTACAATAGACAGAAATAACGACCACGAGACTGGTCGTCGTCTCCGCCAGACACTGAAACGGGCAGGTTTTTTGCCTGACCAAGATTTCCGCAGTTTAGCCCAGATAGGCATTTTTGGACCGGACCTACACTTTCTTAACGACGATATAAAAATCATTGAGATTGCGGTTAATCCCACCCTGGCGGCTGGCCGGGCAAAGAGTTGGGAGCATCTTTATAAATGGTCTGGTAAGGATGAATGTCCGAGAAAAAAGCCAGAACAGAAAGAAACTCCGAGAGAGAAAGAAGCTCCGAGTAAGTTGGCCTACATCACCTTAAAAGGAAATGTTCTTCCTTGTTATAGCACTTTTCCTGAACTTTCTCCTTTAGGAAATGTCTGGCAAGAGTCGTTAGTCAAGGTTCTATCTCGCTGGGATGATTATACAGAACAGCTGGAAAGGCACTTTCAATTGAATTACTCGCCACGCGTTGGAATAGATTTATGTACTTGGTGTGCCAAAACCTTTCAGTTCAAGCCTTGAAGCAAAAACAATATAACAGCCCGACTGGGTTTATCCCGGCGGGCTGTTTTTAATTAATTTTCGAGTTATCCACACTTGCCCCGTTAGAAGTTCGTTATTCTGGCAATTAGCCTTAATTATGCTTGTGGTTTTCCACAGAAGGGACTTCTAACGGGGCTTGATTTTAAGTTAATTTTGAGGTAAAATGAATTAATAAATATGGCAAAAATTCACCCCCACACCAAAAAAATACACCCTGGAAAACGTGCAAAGCGCAGGGCTTCTTATGGTGTGGGGGTTAATCTAAAAACACTTAAAAATAGGGCTCGGAAGGAGATAAAAAAGACAGATAATTTAAAGGAATTAAATGAAGTTTTTAAAAAATATTTAGGGAAGCGAGGAGAGCTTACCCGGATTTTTAGGTCTCTGGAAAAGTTACCAAAAGCAAAGAGAATCAGGATTGGCAAAAAAGTTAATGAGCTCAAAAATTTTTTGGGAATAAAATTTGACCAAAAAGCCGAGGTTATTAAAGAAAAAACCCAAAGAAAGCTTGAAGAAAAAAAATGGATTGATATTACTGCTCCCGGGCAAAAGATTTCCCCAGGCCATTTGCACCCACTGACTCAAGTCCAAAGAAAAGTTGAAGAAATTTTTCAATCAATGGGATTTTCAGTTGTTGAGGGTCCGGAAATTGAAACTGAATGGTATAATTTCGATGCCTTAAATATTCCAAAAGATCATCCAGCCAGAGATCTTTGGGATACCCTCTATTTAAAAATCCAAAATCCAAAATCCAAAATCCAAAATCTATTATTACGAACTCATACTACTCCGGTGGATGTAAGATATATGGAAAAGAATAACCCTCCCTTAAGGATTATTATTCCTGGCCGAGTCTTCCGCCACGAAGCTACTGATGCTTCTCACGAAAGTAATTTTTATCAGATAGACGGCTTAATGGTAGGGAATAACATTTCAGCAGCCAACTTCAAAGCAATAATTCAAGAATTTTTTCAGAGATTCTTTGAAAAACCAGTTGAAATTAGAATAAGGCCAGGATATTTTCCTTTTGTTGAGCCCGGTTTTGAAGTGGATATGACTTGTCTGGTTTGTGAGGGAAAGGGTTGCTCTGCCTGTTCTCAGACTGGCTGGATGGAAATGATGGGAGCCGGTATGGTTCATCCTAATGTTTTTAAAGCTGCTGGTCTGACCCCCCGCCAATATGCTGGTGGGGGGTGGCAAGGTTTTGCCTTTGGCATGGGCATGGACCGTTTAGCGATGATGAAATACAAAATCAACGACATCAGACTATTTTACAGCGGAGATTTAAGATTCTTGGTTCAATTTTAATATGTTATTTTCTTACAATTGGTTACAATCTTTTTTTAAGAAAAAGTTACCTAAGCCAGAAAAATTGGCAGAGATTTTAGCCTTGCACTCATTTGAAGTGGAGGAGGTGAAAAGAGTGAGGAAGGATTGGGCCTTAGATATTGATGTTTTACCGAATCGAGCACCGGATTGTTTTTCCCACCTCGGCATTACTCGGGAAATCTCAGCAATTTTAAATTATAAATTGGGAATCGGAGAATGGAAATTAACGGAGGATAAAAATTTAAAAGCCAAAGATTTTGTTAGTGTCGAGGTCAAACCTCGACAGGCTTGTCCGAGATATACTGCCAGGGTGATTACCGATGTTAAAGTTGGACCTTCCCCGAAGTGGATACGAGATAGATTAGAAGTTTGCGGCCTACGTCCAATAAATAATGTCGTTGATATCGCAAATTATGTAATGTTAGAAACCGGTCAACCCCTCCATGCCTTCGATGGTGAGAAACTCGAAGGTCAAAAAATTATCATCAGATTTGCCAAGGAACGTGAAAAGATAGTTACTTTAGACGAGGAAAAATATGATTTGGATGAGGATATTCTGGTCATTGCCGATGAGAAATCGCCAGTAGCAATTGCTGGAATTAAAGGAGGAAAGCTCCCGGAGATTGATAATAAGACAAAAATTGTTGTCTTAGAATCAGCCAATTTTAACCCTAAAGTTATCCGTAAGGGCTCAAAAACAATAGATTTAAAAACCGATGCTTCCTGGCGCTTCGAACACGGAATTGACCCAAATTTAACCGAAATTGGAATTAATCGAGCCGCTTTCTTAATTCAAAAAATTGCTAAGGGTAATGTGGCTAAAGGTTTAATTGATTTTTATCCCAAAAAAGTTTTACCAAAAAGAATTAGATTGGATTTTGATTATGTAAAAAGCTTGCTTGGGAGAGAAATTCCTAAAAAAGAAATAATCAATATTTTGAAAAGGCTAGATTTCAAAATTACAGGGGTCAGACCCCTGCAAATTGAGGTCGAGGTACCGACCTTTAGGTTGGATATTTCCATACCTGAGGATTTAATTGAAGAGATTGGCAGAATTTATGGTTATCAAAGAATTAAAGCCACCTTTCCAACCGTTTCCCTGATTCCGCCAAAAAGAAATTTAGATATTTTCTGGGAAAATGTGATAAAAAATATTTTGAAGGAAGCTGGACTTACCGAAGTTTATAATTACTCCTTTGTTTCTCCTGAGCAATTTTCAATTTTCAATTCCCAATTTTCAAAAGTAG
>Ga0100378_1003902_pt1 | contig 14098 bp, 9 predicted proteins | sample CryGeymeta201502_FD_81535 | JGI IMG/M metagenome (GOLD analysis project Ga0100378, IMG submission 81535) | Groundwater microbial communities from Crystal Geyser aquifers in Utah, USA - Crystal Geyser metaG 2015-02 | ecosystem: Environmental > Aquatic > Deep subsurface > Groundwater | place: USA...
AAGTATAAAGCGTTTCTTTGAAAATTTTGGTATTATTAGACTGAGTAGAGCCAGATGGGATTTGATCATAACTATCCTTGGCTCGTCGATCGACATATTCCGCCTGTATCAAATATATTATGCCAAAACAGTTCATGAGTTTTTTGATGACTCTATTGAGAAACATGGCCTTGATGTGCTGGAAGACAGGTTCAAGTTAATTGAAAATATTGTAGATTTGAGAGAATGCCTATTTGAGTTGATGGGGAGAATGTTTTTTTTGTATGTAGTGAAGGGTGGACTCAATATCCATGACTTGGAGGTCAATCATGTGCATGATCTTTTTATGCTGAAAGTTTAGATTGAGCTATTATTCTGCCTGTTTAAACTGCATGGTTCTATTGGCAAATGGAAATATTATATGGAAAATATTTTATAACTGTAAGATTGATTGGTTTCAATATAGTAAATTGTATGTAAATTTACTATTGGCAAATTGTACAACTGATGATATTCTTGCACATTCAAACCTAATCTATCTTTTTATGTTAATCATATTAATTATTACATGAACCCTCAAAACCCCAACAATTCCTGGAACCGCAACCAACAGCAGCCTCCCAATCAACCTCAACAACCTCCCAATCAGCCACCACAACAACCCCCACAAAGGCCTCCCTCTCAACAGCAGCCTGGTCAAAACCAATATCAACGTCCTCCTCAGCAGGGTCCTCCACAACAGCCAGCTTATCGACCTCCTCAGCAACAACCCTCCGGTCAAGCTCAGAATAGAAAAATGGAGTCTAAATAAAGCTTCAACGGTCTGGATTTCAATCGTATATCTGACCTTCCTTCAAAGTACCCCCGCAGTGAACTTCCCGAAAACAGTGAGGCAAACCTCTAGCTTGGAGGAACTTATCAAGAGTTTATTTATAAGCTAGGAGATTGTTGTGGAAGTTGCCGAACCTTCCTCCCTTGTTTATGTTGTGTGGAGTATCCTTACAAACAAATCGATCAAAGTTTCGTGGGTAGATTTATAGCTTACTGTAGGCATTTACGAGCGGTTCGGTAGATACGTCAAGACAATGGGCTCAGGACTTCAGTACTTCAATCCTTTCACTGACAAAATCCATATAATCGATATGAAGACCAACATCATTAACATCAACAGGCTTAACGCTATTACCAGAGACAACATCTAAGTCAGAGTTGATGCTGCTGTCTACTATCATGTCAAAATTCCAAGAAAAACATACTACTCAGTGGCTAATATTCAGAGATCAGTTCAAGAGCTTACTTACTCGACTCTCAGGTCCATCTGTGGACACTACATGTTACAGGAGCTTTTGGAGAAAAGAGATGAGGTGACCTTAGAGATAGGAAAGTTTGTGGCTCGACAGGTGCATGAGTGGGGCATTTAAATCACCAACATTCTCATCAAGGATATCATTCTCAACCAATAACTTCAGGATATTTTGGCGGCTGTTGCCAAGGAAAAGAGATTAGCAGAGTCAAAGATCCTTAATGCTACAGCTGAGGTGGAATCTGCTAGGTTGATGAGGCAGACAGCTGACATTTTGAGTGGAAAAGCAGCCATGCAGATTCGATATCTTTAGGCCATTCAGAATATGGCAACAAATCCCAACGTCAGAGTAGTCTTTCTAGCTGAAGACAATTGATTTCCTGATCCTTCATCACATAAAATTGATATAGTTTATTTATTCACAAATCACTATCGCTTACACTAGTAATACTCCTTGTTCTCTTCATGAGCTCCTGGTTAATTGGAGTTCGCTGACCTTCATTTTTGATGTAGGCTCTAAGTCTTGATAGTGCCACCAAGGGGAAGCTATAAGCATAGACTGGGTATTGAAGATTGAGGAATCCTCGATGTCCAGTTCCTACAACTGATCTATCCCAGAATCGATCCCCATTCTATTTGAAGTTATTAATTAGATAGAGAGCCGCTTCTCTGATTCGATGATTCAACTCTGTGGTGTGAGCAACTTCAAGATAAGCCAATAGTCCCCAAGCAGTCATGGAGGCTGTGGTAACTCCTTCAACATATTTGTTCTTATTGTAGCTATCGCTGTCTTATCCAAAGCCTCCGTCTTTTTGTTGAACCTCCATCAATCTGCTGGTTATATTGGTGATCCAAGGCTCGCTCATGTTGTAGCCAATTTTTGACAATCCTGGAAATACGGCTCCAACTGCGTAAACATAATTGATTCCCCATCTGGCACTCCACATTCCATCCTTTCTGTTCTTGAACAGATAATCAATTCCTCGGGTGAAAACGTCATAGTCAGTGATATTGGATGCAGCCATTCCTTCAAAAACGTGACCGACAATATCAGGGCATGAAGGGTCGAAAATTTCAGCGCTCTTGTCGATCTGAGTCATCCAAAACACAAAGGTCCAAAATTTGTACTGTCCATCATTTTTATTACTGTCAAATGCTGGAAAACCTCCATCAGAATTTTGGCAGCTTTTGACCCAACTAAAACTTCTGTCAATCTATTTTTTGTAGTATTTGGAAAGCTCTTTTTGCTTGTAATGATCTTGGAGTTTTCCGTAGGGGATCAGAAGCATACCTGTGTCATCAATATCAGGAGCGTATTCAAATTCATGGCCATAGGGAATACCTCCATTAGGCTGGATGGCAGTGTCAACTAAATATTTAAGAGTTGGGTGCAATCTTTATGGGTTTTATCCAGCTTCCAGAAGAGCAAAAGTAGCTAGAATTGTATCCCAATATCGACCATCGTCAAGAGAACCTTCGTATGGGACTCTTCTGTTGAAGTAATTTTCTTCAATGAAAGTCAATGATTTGTTGATATTTCTGTTGAAAAATGTTATGTATTAATTCTTTTGATTCTCTGCATCAAGATTGTTATTGACGGGAACAGCTTCGTTAGAATATCTGAGCTAGTAATCTTTGAAACAGAGAAGGGTCAGTACTGTTGATATAGTATAAGCTCCAAATGCTCCTCTTCGGCCGTAAAGGTTGATAGCCTCCTCAAGCATATTGTCCACATCCGGATCTCTCTTGAGAGGGGTGCTATTGTTGAGTTTATTGAAATTTCTTAGGAGATCCTATTGAGTCGATGCAAGGCAAGGTGGATGCCCTCTTGAGACCATCAGTTCACTAATACAAGCCTTGGAAACTGGAAAAACGGTTTTATGATATCTAAGGTAAGCCAAAGGAATGATGTGAGGATAGACCCACTGACCTACATAATCTGAATTCAACTATTGTTACCTTTGATGTAGCCGTAGGAGTAGAGAGGGAATCCCTTTTTGAACAAAAAGAGGGGAATATAGTTAACCAAATGCCACTAATATTGCCCAAAAACTGCCAATTTATACTTTGTCATCATTTGAGCCTTTTCAATTCCTCCGTGATCGAGAATAAACTTCCTGGCATTCTTCATAGCTGGTGATAGAACATCAGTTCCAACTTATTTTAGGTACCAATCTGTATTACATCATGAGTACAGTTGAAGATTGTTGCATCCAAAGAGCCAGATTTCTGATTCTCGTCAATGAGCTGTTTCCAACTGCCGTCTGGGAGCTGTTCCTTCAGCAGTTTAGCAGTGAAAAATGCCTAATTGAATTGTGTGGGGAAGGGGTTAGAGGAGTTGAGAGCAAGTGCTGGATAGGCTAAAAAGTACCTTTGAGTTCAAAGTAGTATTCTGAGAGGAAGAAAGTTCCTAACCAGGGAGGCATATTCCACAAAGGTTCATTCGGTTCAATTTCATCCCAGATGTTTTCCTTTCCTTTCTGAATAACACGTTCAATTTCGGGAAGAAGGTCCCCGAGCTTAGATTGTGAGAAAGCAAGCTGGGCCAAGAGAGTCCAGATAATCACTATGGTGATTGTGAGATGTTTGTTGTTTAAACTGACTGACATTATAATTATGATTTAATCATAAAACAAACTATATCCTTCAACATTCTAATTTCTCAATATCCCCGACGTTGCTATAGGCATCAAATTCTGAAGGAGGCTCTTTTCCCTCCATCAATGCACGATAACGACGAAGGGCCTTACTTCGGTGGAATTATGTTTCCATATTTAAAGGAGTAGTAATTTATTTTTTATGCTCTCGAGCTGCGTTTATTTTATCTTGAACAACCTTTCCCTGCTTCTGCTCCTTTAATCGTTTCTTTTAGTCAGCTAGCCGCCGATCTTCATTGTCCATATCTGCTCTCTATCTTTGAGATAAGCCTTTGAATCGTTCCTTGATTTACTTTCTGGTTTTATCCTTGAAGTTGTACTATTTTCTAAATGCCATTTTATCAGCTTCATCAAAGAGCAAATCTTCAAAGTCAACTTCATCCAACCTGTTGAGAATTTAGTCGTCTTCCAGGCTAGCAATATCCAGCTTTTTGTCTTTTTTCTCGAATTCAAGCCTTTTCTGTTTCTTTTTATTTTCAATATCCATTATTTTTTCCATCTATTATTGCCTCTTTTTCTCCCTTTCCTATTTGTTCTGTCTATTTGCTTATCTTTAGGCTTCCGTAGGTTGGTATTTATTGATTCGAGGTTTGTGAGAGTCTTCAGTCAACTTTTAGCGTTCCTTCTTTTAGTCTTCTTCTTTTCGTTTCATTTATTCTGCGTGCTTCTTTGCTTGGGTGTTCTTCTCTTTTGCACGTTCCTTGAGCTCCTTCTTCAGGTTGTCTCTTAATTTTTCAGCCTAATTCTGCTTTTCGATATTCTTTTTTATTTTCTCCAGTTTTTCCTTTCCTTGCTACTTTGGATTTCCTGGGTACAAATTGCTCGGTCCTTGAGGAACTGTTGGTTTGGGCTTTATTTTAGACTTATTCTTTTTTTGCTATTAGATTACATCATCAAGCTTCTTGTTGAGATCAATCTTTATGCTTCCTGCCTTCACTTAAGCCATCTTTTTAATCTCTTTGAGCTGTTAAGTCAGTTCAAACTATTATTGCGCCTTCTTAAGAACCCTTTATATTCGATCATTTTAATAGTTTTCATAGTTGTAGACAAAACTTTTTTATTCTTTTGGAAGTTTACCTTGAATTAAGTCAGGATTGGCTTCGAGAATCTATTTGTTGACTGGTTTAGCTTTGAACTTTTTCTTAAGCTCTTAGATTTATTTTTACTCAGTCGAGAGCTCTTTTGTCTTGAGATCACTTTTTCTCCTTTCATCAGTAATATTGAAGGGCTGAGGGACAGTATATTTATCTCTTGACGCGCCTCTAGTAGCCATTGATTGTGTCGTCGCAGAGAAGGGATCTCTTTTTATTTACTGTTAGGGTTAATACCTGAGGGTACTATTGAGCTTTGATTTGGCAAATTCCATACCATCTTTCATTTTGTCCTTTCTTATTTACTTCTTTTTCTGGATCAGGCTAAAGTCCCAGTCAAGAGGACGACCTCTTCTGCTGAAGTAGGTCTTGATATTTTACCAAGTGGAGTATTAATCACATTCTGTTGTCATCCGAGATAATGTTGAAAGTATGGTCTCCACTGGTAGGTTCGTTTCAACACTTTGCACTCTGCATAGTTCATCTCCGAGGGCAAGAATTTGTGGATCTTTCATGGCAATAGCAACAAAATCTTGGCTTACAATATAGTTCTGGTATACTCTTGGAATTGTATCGAAAATATCTTTCAAAATGAGCAAGTACTATTCCTCAATGTCAAACATATCTATCTAGTTTGAAGTTTTGTTTTTCTTGATCTTATCGCTTTTGTTCTTGTCGAAGATATTCAGATCAAGATTTTGAGGAAGCTCAAAGTACTATTTGAATCTCTAGAATGTTATGTACTCTTTTGATTTTTTAAGCTTTTCATTTTTTTATTTCTTGTAGTCATCAAGAACAAAGGATATAATTTGTCTAAAACTGATAGTCTTATCAATTAGGTTGAACTTGATTGCTGGCTGCTCCATAATTTTTGTACAATTTGTGTCTAAAAATATGCTTTCAATATATTCTTCTCTCTTGATAATCCTGTCGTCATTTACATCCAGAAGTTTAAATAACTTTAGGAACTGAGACTCTTGCTGCTTGAAAAACACTGAGTATATCTTTGTGGACCTTTCTTTTGGTGCATCAGCCACCGGCTTTTTTAATGGCTGTGAATTGATTTATTTGAGTTTTAATTCCGGATGATGAATCGAGTCAAGGGTGGCTAGGAACTGAACAACTTCATTTCGATCCAGCATTCCTTTCCGTTTAGTTTGAAAATTATCAAGATCTGTGTGCAACCATTTCAGATCAATGTGGTATCCGTTTATCAGGTGATCTTTTGTTGAGAGATAATCGGCAAGCTCATCCTTGGAGATAGTACCTCTTTTGTCAACATCGATTTCTGCCATTATATACTTTCCAATAAATTTGTCATCTTTTGAGGCAATTTTCTATTTGATGTCCACAAAACTTCCAGACCCTACTTATTCATTTGGCTGCTGCTCTTTGGTTGGAGACTTAGAAGGATCTCCATATACTTTTGACAATATTTTTTGTTAGACCTGTTCACCATAGTCTTTTTACTTGCTTTTATGCATGCGAGCTGCCTTTCTCTTCTCCAAATCTTGCTGGCTTGCATATTTGTCCCATGTATACAAGTTACTTTTAAGCACACCTCCTATCATTTTTTTTGCCTACTTCTCCACTAAAAACTGTTGATATTTGAAGTCATATTCAGCCAGTTTTGGGTCTTTCTTTTTTTTCTCTTACCACAGCTACTCAAGCAAAACTTACTCTTTTGGTCGACTCAGTTCATCCTGCTTTTCTTTGATGAATTCATATACCTGCTGAGGCTGAGTAGCTTGGTATTATTTGTCAATGTCCAGATTGAATTTAAGCTGGGGGCGACTGTTTGTTTATGGTCTTACTGATAATTTACCCTTACTTATGTTGTACTGTTATTCAATAGACTTCATTGAGTGCCGATGAGCTTCCAGTTTTGCTTCAATGTTTTCAAGGTTAATCACTTCAAGACTTGATTTGACATGAGTTGCTGTCTGTTATCGTTGAGGAAGAGTGCTGATGTGATAGTGATTTGGGTCAACAAAATTGTTTTGAGCTGGTTTACTCCAGGGATTTTAAGGTCTGAGTGAGCTTTGACCCGAAGTGACTTTAACAGGTGATGGCTCGATCGGTTCATTGGAGAGCTCTCTGTATTTTTTTTTACCAATGCTATCATTGATAATACCGAACTCATCATATACTGTAAATTTATTGATTTGCGAAGGGTTGACATTTGAAACATTATCGACCTTGGAATGATCTTCTGGCTTGTACTTGAATCCTCCTGTAAAAATGTTAGAACTTGGTTTTGAGCCTGATGTGTTCTACTTTCCTCCCTTGATCATCTGTCCAATCAGAGCAGTACTCGTCATGTCCTCCTCTTTGTCTTATACAAGAATGACTGGAGTAGCCTTTTTTTTGTCGATCGACTTGCCTTTCATATTTAAATTAACTGCAGAATATAACTTTACCTAAGTATGCTTTGAATAAGATTATTCATATATGGAAATTAATCATGCTTGTTCAGCTAGCTCTGCTACTCGAGGATGGGAAATCATTTATGAAGTTGTTACTTTGAAGCTTCCAGTTTGTCCTTCTTGCTATTCAGGCTTTCTTCTTTATCTTGACTCCTCAGCTTTCGAGGGCTATTCTGGATCTTTGGTTGATTAAAGACCCTTGCTTTACAGTAGTGTCTGTTTTTGCTCAACAATCTCAGCTTCAAGTTGGACTTGTTTTGTCGGTTAAGCTGGTTCTGGTACTGGCTCAGGAACTCTGAGTTTCTAAGGAGAACTTTAAACTTGCTGAACTTCAGCCTACTTCAGTGATAATCCGATTTTCGCAACCGAGGACTGATGGTGAATCAATTATTTCAGATGGTCAATAGATTGATCCACTGCCTTTTTGGACTCATCAATTATCTTAGCTGTGTTCATGTAGCCATGAGTTAGGTCTTCGTAAACAATAAGTTTGCAATCTACATCCGAGTTAGTCATTTTTTCCATCATTATGAGACTGTCATCAAGAAGAGGATCCTTTGAACCAACAGTGATGATGGTCTTTGGCCAGTTCAGGGGAAATCTTTTGTCGCCTTCTGTTCCATTGACATACTACTCAGTCAACAAGGCGGGGCTAGCCAAAGGATCTTCTCCTTTCTTGAGGTCCCCTTGTAGATAAGTAGTGAGACATAGCAACAAAGTTGAAGGCCAAAGAAGAACATCATTGATTGAGTGTAGCCTAGATTATGAAAACATCAGTCTCAGGTCGGTAGCAGGATACGAAACATATATTCCTCTGGGATTAGGCAGTTTATGCTTGAGGATAAGGCCTTCGAGAGAAAGAGCCAAGTTGCCACCAGCAGAGTCGCCAGCAAGGTAAATATTTTTGGGTCTTATATTCATGAACTGATGAACATAGTTGAGCAAAAATTGGTAGACTACAAAGCAGTCGTAAGGTGCTTGAGGAAAAGCGTACTCAGGCGGCATTCTGTAGTCGACTGAGAAGATAGGAATATTTAGTTAATTGGCCCAATTCCTTGTATAAATTTGCATCGACCTACTCGAAAGAGCGATAAATCCTCCTCCATGCATGTGGAGAATCACAGTATCGATGTACTTGGGCTATTTTTCAGGCTTGAAGCAGCAAGCCATAGACTCTCCTTCTGAGAATATTTTTATTTTTTTATTGTAAAGGATTCGAACAGTGATGTTGCTGGGGTTCTAAGTGAGGATGTCAGTTTTGTTATTGATCACACCGTTGGGAGGAATATATATTTTTCTATTGGTGGTAATTCCTTCATAGGTCACTTTGGAGAACTATCGAATTGCTCCATTTTACTGCATGTTCCACAATAGTTGAGCCGTTGAGAGCTGAGGGGTTCGGTAGTATTTTAAACTCTTCAACTTAGCTTACTCACTCATGACAATGTATTGAGGAAAAGAAGTCATGAAAGAAAAGAATTTGGTTATTTTCAGCTCATGCTCAAGTTCACTCAAGACGGCTGATGCTGCAACGTGGAGCAGTTTTTTGACTTTGCGATAGTCCTTTCTGAGACCTTCAGGGTCTTTACATTTAACAATTTATATTCTGTCCCAGACTTTAGGATAATTTTCTTTTGAAGAATTAGTGATGTCAGCATGTTATTTGAATGAGTGAAGAAATTCTAAACTACATGACAACTTGGCCTATATCTCTAGAGCCCAAGTGGTTTTTTCTTTTGAATCGAGCTGATCGATACTCTTGTATCTGAGGAAATCTTCCAAAACTCCCCAGCTTTTTCCAATGCTGTGCTTCATCACTAGGCTTTCTTTCGATTTGGCATGTAGCTATGTTAATGACTTTATGATAGTCTTATAGGACTCTTCTATTTAGTTAGCAGTAAGCTCAATTCTGTTGAGGTATCGATCTATCTTGGAATCTTTCTTGATAACATTATAAATGTTGTTAAGCTCCTTGATGACATATTCGTATGAAGATTGATGTTATGGGGAGTCTTCCAGGTTTTACCCGGTCTCATCAAGTAGCTGTCTTTTTCCTTATTTTTCTTGAGCTGTATCTGTCTCCATCAGATGCTTGTTGTGAATATAACAAATATCAGAAATGATGAATGTAAACATATAGGAAGCTTAGTAGTGGCGAGTAGTGAAAAATATATAGTAGTTTAATATCAGTCCTTCGGTCAAAATTGGAGAGTGAGATAAATTTTGTGGGATATCTCCTTACACTTGAAACCTTCTAACTTATCAGTTAACTCAGACTTTCTTTCACGATCAAATTCAGCAATCCAGGTCTTAAAGAGGCCTCGAGCCTTGCTAATATAGGCATCGTTATTTTAGCTTTCATAACTCAAGCATTCAAACACATATAAATCCTCATTCTTGGCAAACTGATTTTTTTCTTCAAATAGGTACTACAACATTTATTTAGCTTGCCTTTAATATGGGGTTATTGACCTCAGGAGTTCTTCAAATAAGACTTTGATTGTTGAAACAAGCAACTCTCCTTGATTTTTTAACTGATTCTCACATAGGTAAAATAGCTTTTGATATAGCAAGAAGTTTTCAAGAGTTTATCCGATGAAGATGGGCAACGACAGCTTATTTTTCTGGACATAGTGGTCCCATTTAATGATATATTCTTCAACAATTCTGACAAAATTATATGGATCTACTTTGAACCTGAACCATGAAATGATTTCCAGCTCCCTGTTGAGAATTGATTATTTGTCAAGTCCGTTATTGATGGCCATTCTGACTGTGAAGAGTATTTTTGACTAATTCATTTTAGATGCAATTACAAGCATGCTAAGGGCGGTCTCCATGAAGAATTCGTTCGAATTAAAACTGGCGCGTTTGAAATAGAAGTCCATCAGAAATAGAGCATTAGCAAAGGTTTCTCTGGACAACTCTAGTTTGACACATTCCATTCTCAACCACTCAATTAGCCTCACTCTGTTTTTATAGTAAGTCTCTTTTATTGGCTAGGTTGTCAGTATCATGCTATTTTTTGACAAGGAAGGATTGCGGGACAATTCCTATTTGTACATCTTTGATTAAGGTTTGAATCGACAGTTTGGGGACAACTATGGTACCTTGTTGGACTGGTGGGGCTCTTCAATGTGACTTTGATGAGGGGTCGAGGGAGCCTCGGTATTAGGGGTGAGCTTGTGCTCCTTTTTTAGAAGCTCTTGAGGTCTAGGGAGGTGGCACTCAGCCTAAAGGCTTTCGAGCGGTTAAACTTGAGCCTACATATTATATTAATTGTGCGTATAACTTTCTGAATCCGTATGGCTAGTATATCTTACTAAATTGCCCTTTTCAATTAACTAGTTCTAAATGTCATTTCTGCTGATCGAATGTTCAACTTTGCCGCATTCATCTCTTACCAATTCTTACTCGAGATCAAATTAACTTGTTACAGGTGACTCAGGATTACTACCCGAAAGTGTGTCATGCTATTGGAGACTTGAGGAGGTGTTCTGGCTCATCTTTTTGTTGCATATTGTTGAGCAATATTCATGAGATTTACTATTGCCCTGAATATCCTTTGGGAAGAAAGGTGAATCAGGTTGATGTTATTAATATTTTTTCGGATTGTTTTGGTTGAGTCTCTGGTGATGAAGATGCCTCATGGTGTGGTTTATTCAAATCATATCAGGCGCTAATATGGGATATAGTAATAATCACAGATTCAAAATAAATAAATTCGATTGGCTGCTTTCTCAATAATCATCAATAATCATTTTTCAGCTTTTCTTTCCTTCATTTGTCAAGTTAAGATTTCTTGCCTCGCTGTTTCTAATTTAAAAGTCCATTTTCTATATAAATGAAGGAATTTGCAGAAAATTTCTTCCTAAAGGTCCTTTTGCGAATCTTTATTTCTTATTTCTTTTTTTTTTGGGTGGCTTGATAATTCTCAATCCAAAATAAGAAATATCATTTTCTCAAGTTGAAAAAGTTTTGTGGTCTTTAAAGCTATCATGAGGTGAGATATGTGAATTTATGTGCATTTATCGTGTTTGAGAAATGATTCCGAATACTTTTCGAGAAAAAGTCATCACTATTTTATTGCCAATAAAGCTTCAGCTTCCTGAATAAATAGTTTAGATTAAAATTTGTACCAAGGTCTTTTGAAACATTCTTTAATTGACCTCGAAGTGTTTTCCAGGCTAGTTTTTTTCATGAAATATATTATCGAGTAGTTTGATGATTATTGCTGCTGATGATGATTCGGGTGAATTATAACTAACAGATCAGATTGAGCCAGGACTGCAAGGAAAGTAAGTTCATCAAAACAATGATGAGAAAAAGTTTAAGTTGGCTCAGAATATTGCTAATGAAGAGTAACCGCAAGGAGAATAGTTGCCTTTGCTATATAAAATCAGCGCTCAACACACAAAGATATAAGCTTTTTAAATTATTGAACTCATGAAGGGCCTTGAACTTCTTGTGCTTGTTGCATTCTGCTACCTAGCTGCTGCTGGAACTCTAGTTTACTCTCCTCTCCCTGTCTATGAGGTGAAGTACAGCCCCATCAAAACCATCCATGTTCCCACATTCGATCCCTCCTCCTGCGGAAACGAAGTTGATGCCTACATCCGTACTCAATACTGGTACTACCTTCCTATTGTCAACTCACAGCTGTGGTATGTGACCCACATTCGTGACACCTATGGCCTCCTCTACATTCATCAATATAGAAATTATCTGGGAACTTTCTACGCCATCTCTAGATACTCAACTCCCTCCAGAAAGATATCAGTAGTCACTTTCTGCAGACTTGGTGATGGTTTCGACATTCAACATCCTTATGTTGAACCATTCGAAGTGAGGCCATTCACTATCTCTATGGATCTTGGCTATGGTGTCTACAGAGTTCCCAAATGGACTGATGATAGGCCTAACTGGAGCTGGACTTGGGCAAGAAGCAGATTCTACACTAAATCAGCTGATGCCGATTTTGCTGATTCCCGATGCAAACTTTTCGATGCCTATACCAGAAAGAGCTACTGGTACTATCTCGACGGAGCAGTGACAGTGAGCTCCTCCAACTCTCTTTTCAGCAATTACTGTTATTGCACATGCACTTACGTCAACAGGATTGGAATGTGGCAGGTGATTGGCTACTACGGTCCTTCAGGGAATGTCATCAATACCTTTGTGAGACTGGGTGAGGGTTATGATCCCAAAGAAAGCAAAAAATGCAAGCCCTATCCATCATTCAACTACTGGCATTTCGCATGATTCCTATTTATTGGCTTCACGGCCTTAATTTCAAAATAATCATTCCTATTCATCTGATTGATATTCTAATCATGATGGCATCAATAGAACTATCACATTTTTCAGCTGATCTGATTTCATCAGCTTTTCTGAACATTTTTTTTTCAATTTATTTGGTTTAAAAACATTTGTGCTCGAACAATTTTGAACTGGGGCAGGGTCTGAGAAATCGAATGATGGAACTTTGCTCTAAATAAAGTATTTGAGAGTGATCATTGATCATTCTAAATGGAACCTCCACCACTAAAAAATATGGAGTAGCACACACAGACAACATAAATAGAATCTTAGAGATAATCCCTATCTTTCCGCTTACTTTCAAAGCTCTTTCTCTTAATTTTCAAAACAGTTAAGACTAATTGATAATGGATCAAGGAAGCTTCAGTTTGCTTGCAAGCTCTCATAAATCTTCCAGTCATCCTGCTCAAATGGTTCTTGCTTTTTACATTGTTATTTCCAGAAATCTGGATAAGAAGTAAGGGTATTACAGCAGCATATCTTCGAAGTTTTAGTTAATTTGAAGATTTAATATCGAACTCTTTTAAAACAAACAGATCTATACCTCCTGATCAACATAAACAATAATGCTTAGATGGTCTTATGAGTCTTTCTAAGCAAAATATTGATTGTATTGAAACTCCTCTGATCGCAATACTTTTCTGCCATATAGAGATGATACGCATCATGCTCCATCATTAACAGTTAGGGAAAAGGCCAGCACAACTAAGATCAATCCGCCTCCATGAGTGAACTATTCAGAGTTTGCATGTGAAAGCTGACTGAGTAAGCAAGGGCTTAGCCTTACAGTTCTTATGACGTTCAATTAATTACAAGAAACAATAAGAGAGCAGAGTTCCCAGTGTGAATGATAATATAAGCTTACTTATAAGAGGAGGTAGGGAAAAAAGGCATCACAGAGCCTAATTCATAGCGTGCTAATTTTTCGCCTTTTACTAAAGATTACCGTGAATTAGGTTTATCCAATGTGAGTTAACAATTTTTCACGCTCCGCAAGGAGCCTTCTCTTAAACAAAAGAAATAATTAACCATTTATAATGTCATATCAATTAGTCATCGGGTCATCTCCTTGAAATGTCAGCTTACTTCTTGCTTGTTCAAACATCGTCCTATGATATTGGTATCACTCCTGAAGTCTGCATAAATAGAAGGAAACATGATTATCATCTATTGATTTGACCATATTGGTAGTAGTGACGTACTAAGTAAACATGAACTTATCTTATTTTAATATTCAAGTTTGTTAGCAATAGTGAATGATGTAGTATTTACTAAAAACATATCAGGGGTTGGGGTTGGGGTTGGGGTTGGGGTTGGGGGTGG
>Ga0100378_1003915_pt1 | contig 14081 bp, 11 predicted proteins | sample CryGeymeta201502_FD_81535 | JGI IMG/M metagenome (GOLD analysis project Ga0100378, IMG submission 81535) | Groundwater microbial communities from Crystal Geyser aquifers in Utah, USA - Crystal Geyser metaG 2015-02 | ecosystem: Environmental > Aquatic > Deep subsurface > Groundwater | place: USA...
CTTCTCGTGAGCAATAATGATCTATTTGGAGTACTCTATTTAACTGATCTGGTTCACTACTCTTTCTGCTTGATGATTGGGCCTGATATTCGAGTCAGAGTAGATGCTTGATATTTAGCCAGCTTCTGATTTAAATTTATCAAATCCATTGCTGTCTTTTCCGACTTGTTTTTCCTTAATTAGAGTCTCAGGAAGAGCTTTTAAGGAGGGAGGAGACTGTTTGGCTTCAGATAAATTTTGTGCAGATACTTCACTGATTTTCTTAGTTTTGTCGTGTTCAATTTGATTTCTTTTGTACAAGGAGGTCTATTTCACTTTCCTACTGCTGATGCTCTTTCGACCAATACTGATCCTACTTTCGCTTGAGTTTGATCGATCTAGCCTGCTATTGTTTCTTCTCACAAGAATTCTCGATCCTGATTGGCTTTTTTATCGACTTGATCCTCTTAAAATTCGACTAGGCCTTTTGCTTGGTTGAGGCTCAACTTCATAATCTGCAACTCGAACTACTTTTTCTTCTTAGAAATCGCTGTCTTGAATATTTATTTTTTATTTTTCAGGTTCTTTTTTGGAGGTAGGTTTATCATGAATATTTTCGATAGATGGCCTTGATTTATGAGGAGACTATTGTTCAACTTCTTTTATTTTTGATTCGATCGGATATTTTTATGTTTCCGACTATTAACTTTCCTGAATTTATTATTTTTTCTACTCTGTATTCTTGTAGGTCTTTTTCATGCTGTTCTCCATCACATTGTTCTTACTTTTGTCTAAGTATCGACTCTTCTCAAGCATGTTGCTTCTATCCATAGCCTTACTCATGTTTAATCTCGTCTTTTCGCCAATTCTGCTCTTGGCCTTTATCTTTTACAGGATTGATTTGCCCATTTTGGAAGATACCAGCTTACTTTTGCCTAACTTACTCTGAATCAGTTTGCTGATCTTCACTGATTTTGACTTCTCGAGAGCACTTTTTTGATTGATGCTAGTGTGGCTGACATCCATGTGGAACTACAGAGTATCTGCGACCTTATTTTTGTATTCTCTGAAAGAAAATTTACCCTTCTCGAGGTTTGCATGCAAAGGAACGATCAGTTGAATTTGTTATACAAGCCTTTCACCGTTGGTGACGATGTCCTCAAGTTGAGCTTCATCGGTCTAAATATCAAGAGATTCAAGATATGTAATCCAGTTGTCCTTGAATGCCACTAATACTTTGAATGCTTTGTCGGCATTTTACTGGCTGACTGTCAATTATTTGAGTGTTTTTTTAATTTCTTAAAGTTTGAGCTCAAGCTGAGCTGGAGCCAAAAGAGTGGTCTTTTGTAGGACATTGCTGATCTTAGATTTAGATACAACTTTACTGACAGTCGATGGTTGTCGGCTTGATTCAGCATTTTCCAATATTTCCAGCAGTTTCTCATTTCTCTCTTGGTTCCTTATCAAATTTTCCTTGATCTCTTTCTAATAGCGATTCAGCAACATATTCTCAGGAAACTTGAACCTCTTTTCTTTCTTCAAATACTGGTAAATGGTTTTGATGTTGAAGTCATCAGAATCGTAATCTTCAGGCATACAAGTGGCCCATGTTTAGAGACACCTCAAAAAATCACAGTAAAATTATTTCTTTAGATTCTTGGAAGCTTTCACTTCTGGGTAAATATTTTGACCGACTTACAATCCCTGGTGCCCTGGAAATTTGCTAATGTACGAAAATATTGTTGGAACGAATTAACTATTTTTCACCATGATGATGGCTTCAATATCTCCATATCTGACCAGTTAATTCAAGAGGGCAAGGTACTTTCGCTTAAGGTCTATACTTTAGCTGATATCCATGAGTTCCTCCTCACAAAAATTTATGACAGCGGACGATAAAAAACTTTATCCAAATCCGATCAGCAGCCTCAATTCAAGCAACTCTTTTTTCCCTGTTTGTACTTCTTCCAGTAAATTAACCAGAAGAAATTCAGTCCATTCTTATGACTCCCCACCAATTTTTTTCAGCTTATCTTTGAACAACTTTCGATACTATTTTTATTTTTCTTGCTTACAGTACTTCATCTACGTTGGTTAGACTACAGTCTTATTCACTATCGACTCAACCGTCTTGCCAAAAATTGACTTTTCTTTTAACTATTATGTTTAGACAGTACGGTAAGGTTTGATCTTGCTTGCGAAAAATAACAACTCGACTCCTCTTAGAACAAACTATAAACTGTACTTCCTAGTCAACTCGTTGTCCTTACAGCGTTGTTTTTATTGAAAGTAGAAGCCAATAGCCTCATCTGATTTTTTTCCTCGATAATTTGCTATCTCCAGAAGAACCGGCACCACGTACAGCTCGATAAAGATAACTACTGGGTACTCGCAAGTTTAAAACAAAATTGTCATGGCTTCCATCGACCTGCACTTCATGTAAGGTTCTTCATCTTTGCTTTTGATTATCTATATCAGCGTTGAGATGGCAGAGTATGCCCAATATCTACATCAAGCTGAATGTACATATTTTTCTCCACAATTGCTCCCAAAATATTTTTGAACGCCTTTCGTAGATCCTTGGTTTAAGCGAGAGCCTCCACAAATTAATCGAAAGGAAACTCTTCTTCTTTTTAGCTCATTATCTATGTTTATTATAAATAACTCTCAGCTGAATAAATCTAACTCCCTGCCACTAACAAACCTCAATAACCATATTGACAGCCATCACTATTTATCCTCACTTTCAGGTTTGGCCTCCTGCTTCTCGATTTACTTGTTGATACCGTCAAGAATATTTCTGCTCTCATTCAACTTTTCCTGCAGTAAACTCTTCTATTGCTTCACGTGCTTGTACATGATGTCTAGATTGTCCCTACAGTTATGGCAGATGTACTATGTAAAACGACATGAGTATATATCGTAGATATCCTGAAAACCGTCAACATATTGCAGGAAGTGCTCCTTCCAGAATCGGAAGTGTTTCTGGGCTGTTGAAGGTCTTAATCTGGGATGCGATTCCAGGAAGTAAGGATTGAGATACAGCTATCTGTTTTTGAGGAAATAGCTCCACAGAGAGACAGTCTTGGTCTCTATATTGTTATTCTTCATCTCAAGTTCACAGTTGCACAAAAAATTTCCGAAAAGATTCGTCTGAGCGAACTAAGCCATATCCTGGAGATATCTATAGTTGAATTCGAAATCTGTTGGGTACTGATAAAGTAGCTGACTGACACAATCCAAAAATTGGAAGAAAACGGGAGATTTCTCCTCGCCTGTTGGATTGTTGACTCCTTGACCCATTCTGGTGGCAAACTGATGACCAAATCTGATCCAATCCTTGTCGATCAAGGCATGAAAGCCCATAATCGTTCGATAGTAAGGGTCGAGGAAAATGCCAGCCAATGAGCACAGTTGAGATGTTCTGTCCCAGCCGTCACTGCAGTGAATGAGGACGTTATGCCCTTCAGTCAGCGATTTGGCTATTTGTGAAGCTCCCTCCATTATCAGAAACACATAATCATACCATTCGGAATCTGCCAGTGCAGAGTAAAATTTACTGTCTTCTCCCTGTGCAGCTTTAAGGGCTTTGTGATAGGACTATCTAACTGCATGAATATTGGGAATGTTGAGAAAATCTACTTTGCAATTGGGATAAAATTATTAGGACTCATATCCTTTGCCCGCGACTTTGTTGCCAAAAGCAGCCATCTTGTTCCTGGCATCATAAATGACACAATTGATATCCCCTTGGGTTAGGGTTTCCTTTGGATCTATCTTAGGGTCACCAATCAGTCTGAGCATGAGCTCATCTTCTGGTGATCTACTGTTACTGACCCCTACTTTGCTCTGGCTCGATCTATACAATCCAGAAAAAGAGCCATTTTGAAACTGATAAATGTAGGTCAGAGCTGGCAGTCGGCATCTGCTCCTGAACTTAGCGCATCTGACGAGACAGTCATAGGAAATTCTGGAAGGGACTATAATTTTGTCTGCATAAGTTGAACATATTTTTCCATCTTTGTTATCAAGCACCTTAAAATCTGACCAGTACTAGCTGACAACATTTTATGTATGGGGCATCAGCTCTATTCCCAGTCTCATGAACTCCTTCTCAAAATCGAATGACTGCCATCCTCTGTATGTATCTTAAAGCATCTTGTTGGCTTAGAAATGTTTAAAGGCAAAGAATTGCTTCTTATTTCTGACAAATGCAAAACTTTCGATGTGATCATATACTTTTTTCCACATGTTTTCTGTAAATATCCTGAATTTGAAGACCCTTCCGTCTTTGAGGCCGATCAATAGCTTATGGTGGTTTTATTTATTGGTATACTTCTGCAGTCTGTCAATCTTTCCCAGCGGAAAGTGCAAAAGACGGTCGATCATCTTGATGAAAATCTGATAGTCACTCAGGATAAAAGTTATGCTGACATAGTGACCCGATGATGATTTGGTTTGAATGTATTTACTATCGACTAAAATCGGAATCTATCCCTAAACTGCCTCATCCCGCTTGATGCCCAACTCCTTCCAGCTATCCTTTGCCTCCACTCGGTTATATCTAAATAACTATTTCATTACCTCAGATCCACTTATTCCTCCCCTGCCTATTTTTTGGCAGAACCTTCTTCATTTCCTCCAAAGTTGACGACCTACATGACGAAAGAGATACTCGAGGTGCGCTGTGATTGCTGGAATGGCTTTATGTTGTTTTGGGAGGTGTGTTGTTTTTGCCAAAAAAGTTTTTGACACTTTTGAAGAAACCTTATCTCATAAATAATATACTCTAAGAGAGGAAAGTGGTGATATTTTCTGACCATTTTAGCTGCTATACTTAGTATTATCATTTTTGAATTTAACGATAATGTACATCTGGGGCCGTACTTCCTATCTTATTCAGGCAACAACAACCACCTCTTCAAACAAAACCATAAAAAAACATACTCACTCCCCCAAAAAGTACCACTCCGGCACCAAGTAGCCACCTGCGCACCCGGCTATGACTACCTCCTCATCCTCACCCAACAGCCAGGACCCCTCATCTGCTACTACCAGGCTGCCTTCTATCAAATTAGCAACTTCCGAAGTGTTGTCGATGTCGCCACTACTGATAATATGGTCGTCATTGTCGACAGTGAAGGAAAAGCATGGATCATGGAATTCAATCCTGACAAAATAGTAAGTGGATAACTCACTCCTTCAAGAATCAATGTGCAAGAACAAGTGTGTCGAGTTTATATGAACTACAGTGATATATTCCTGCAAATTAGCTCAAAAGAGATCTACCACATGAGAAGGAATTAGTGGTATGAAACGAAGACCTATTCAGACCCAACTCAACTCAAAGGACTCTAAAATATCAACATCATCAACATCGCACCAGGATTCAGTCACAACTACTTCCTAACGGAGAACGGAGAACTTTTTATGAGTGATAAAATCAAGCCAACTCATGTCAAAAGTGCTAATGTCAATATGAGCTTCAAAGCTATCGCTGCAGCTGATTACCTGATCGGCATTGGAATGAACGGAAGACTGTATATTTGGGGAAAATATAATGAAGAAGTCTTTGATGAGCCTACTTAATTTGGCAAGTTAACTCAAACATTTACCAGTGTTCACCTCAGCGGATAAAATGGCTATGCTATCACTTAGTCTGGAGAAGGATGGATCTGGGGCAAAAATGCCAACGGATAGCTAGGTGTCAGTGACTACGAGCCACGAAATAAACCGTATCCACTCATAACATTGGACAAAGAGAGAATAAAAAATATTTATGTTGGTGAATGCTATACTGTTTGCACAGTTGGCCCCTCTCCTAAGATCAATATGAAGAAAAACAAAGAAATACAACTAACCTTCAATCAGACTGAATAGAGTTAACAGTATTTGCCCAAAAAATCACCGTCGAAGGCTTCAGCTAAGAAAAGCAAGAAAATTCCTTTCAATTCTCACTAATCATCAGCAAAGAAATTAAGAAAAACTGAAAAATCAATCAACAAAATAGATGCCTACAGCAAAGGAGTCAATACTTAAGTGGTCAGAAGTTCCCACAAGAAAAATAAAACCATGGAACGAACTCCTACTGAAAATTATCTTAAAAGTAACAGAGCCATTTCACAGCTCAGCAGTCACTCTTGCTCGAAGTCACCACTCAGCAAATCTACAAAATCTCCCTACCTCTAGAAATCCAGCTTTTCAAATCTGCGAAAGAAAGATACTTTGAACAAATCTGAGGTTGAAAAATCATATCGAGTTCATCAGGTCAATGAATATAAGGCTAAGATTGCTGCTCTTGAGGACGAAAACATAAAAATTGTGGAACAAAGTACAGCTCAGATGGAATTTCTGACCTATAAAGTACAATCCTTAGAAGACGAGAACAACAGGCTCCTCCGAACAATCTAAATCAAGTAAAATGTAATATCCGACATAACAACTAAAATTCAATTGCTTTAAGATGCCATCGAATAACACGAGCGCAGTCTTACTGCTCGCGACAATATGATGGAAGAGTATCAGCGAAGATAAAAATAGTTTCAGGTCCACATTGATTAGCTTGAAAATAATATTGAAAGTTTGATAAAAGGAAAGGAAAGCACGATGCCCCAGAACGAGACCTATTACAACGATATGTACAACAGCCTCAAACTGGATTTTGCTAAGGAAAAAGAACACTTCATGAAAAAAATGACAGATTATTAGGAAATGTTCAAGGCCGAAAGAAACCAGTACAGAGAAAAGATAAGGCAGCTTGAAGAGTAAGCTCATACTCATCGAACAATCTAAGATAAGGAAAATGAGCCAAAACCTTCCAACGTCACTAGCAGTCGAGCTGCTGTCCAAAGCAGGGCAAGAGATAGCGACAATGCCTTCAGCTACAAACCTCTTGACGAAAGTGCCCAAAGAATGAATTTCATCATATCAAGAATCGAGGACAGTAAGGTTAGAATTGCCAAGTCAGCGACTAAACTATATGAGATGATGGATGAGAAATGATCTGTAATATACTTTTTGAACAATTGAGATATCAAATACAATTACACCAATCACTCAGATGCTTCCTTTGCTGTTTTGCTCTGCTTGGCTTCTTGCTTCTTCTTCAGAAGGTCAACAGCTATCTGAACAATGGCCTTCTCTGTCTTTTTCTCGATTTTTTGCATTTTTTTCCCCAGATGATTTTTCAGGTCGACTGTGTTCTTTTTCGGGTATATATTGATTTTCCCATCTTCGTACAGTGACTCTAGAGTGAATTCCTGCATTCTTTGTCGAGCCTAGTGTTAGATTTGTGAAGAATCAGTTGAGGTGGGTATGACCGTGGATTCTGCTTTGAGGGTTTGTGAGATAGGGAAGTAATTTTGGAACTTTATCTCTTGATATGATGATGGTTCTATGCCTCGATATGAATCTAGGTTGGTCGGGAACTACAATTTTTGATGCATGCCGTTCTCTTATATATTATGAAAAATCAATATAGTAGGCCCATATCGAAAGGCCTCTCCAAGTACTATCTGCCTGGGTTGACAGAATCCTCAGTATTGACAGTTTTGAGCCTTACTTTTTTCAATTGATATTGTTCACAAGCCAAAATGTGGTATGTATAAGGCAAAGAAACAAAAGTAAGCCGATGATCAATCTGAGCGACCATTAAAGATGGTTAGATGGGGTATATCCTCAATGAGAGAGTAGCAAGGCCTATTCAATCTTTGGAACAAATAGAGTTTCATCATATTAGTAGAGTCCAAAGTTACTGTAAAGAAGTGCTTACAAAGGATTAAATCCTTAAATCTATGCTAATTCTCATAGGAATGAGTTGATAATTTGAATCATTTTGTGCATATATTAAATACTCAATTCAAATTAAACTGAAGAAAAGTGTTGGTACCCCAGAAGGGATTTTTTTCGAGGGTGTTATACCTCCACCTGCCCTGAATAAGACATCCTTGACCAGGGATTGAATGACATTGCCTCTAAGAAGCATTGGCGATTGGGCGCTATAAACTGTATCCCGTTGATGTGCTATAATATTTAAGTCAACATGGATAGGAATCATATTCGACGAGATTCTGATGTTTCTAACAGCTCCTCGAACAGCAAAGATACCACTTCCGACATTATTGAGCCTGTTGAGGTCCAACCATATCATATATAAATGAATCCAGAGTAAAGTCATGAAGCTCCACAATGCCAGTGTGTCGCTTTATCTCCCTATAAAATCCACTACAACCTACTCATCGGCCCTAAGATATCCCAATCCCAACGCTACGTAATTGATGTTTGACTCAGAATATGATGAAATGGCTCCAACAATAGACATGCGGTAGAGACTATACGAGAGAAGTGTTTGCCCTTACTTGCTACTATATTGACCTTCTCTTTCAAAAAATGCCAAGAGTAGATGCTGAGAACCTTCAGCTGTGGGCTTTGGGGGCCTTGTTGGTTGCTACAAAAATTGAGGGAACCAGTTATCCCTAGATAGGAGGATAAATATCCATGACTAGAATATTGTAAATCTAAAAGGAGATTTGTCTCTGTCTTCAATACTATTTGAATCCGAAAACATACATCTACCACCTTGACCAGTTCATGAAAAAATGGAAAGTCTTTACTGACGATACAGAACATAAATCAGCATAAACTGGCTACTTGGACCACACTGGTAAAGGCTATCAAAAATCTCGCTCTTTATTTTAAAAAATGGAGTTTGTCAACATGGGTATTTGTAAAACTATTTAGTTGGAGCCAGTCTCAGATACAGCTACGAGTAGCTTGCCCTCAACTTATTCTTCTTATAGAACAAGTTTAACCATCTAGGCATTAATATTCGGGCCCTTACACTCCCCTAGGTCGAACTTTTCGTAAATGTGAATATATTCAGGTCAATGAAGCATACCTCGAAGATAACACTTACAAGAAAACATTTGATTAATTTGTCAAAAACTGCCAATAAAATGACTATCTCTCTGCCTAACTCGATATGATGGTCGGCCTCTATCTGGTCCCTTTCTTGAGACTCACCATCGACAGCATTCCTCCAACGAGAATGTCTCTCAACTATCAAATGTATTTCAGACAGCAGACCATAAGCGGAGAAGGAATCGCTCAGCTTAACAAGTTAGTCAAGAAAATCAAATGATTGTTTCAACCATTATGTTCTATGGCAATTTCTCTTATACTTACTACATACCTTCAATGTTCTCAAAGACACAGGAAAAAGACTCATATATGGAAACAGAGTCACAAACAGAAGGAACTTAATGACTTGATAGATACTGCTGATGATATCCCCAACCTCTTGACTACCCCCAACATGCAGGTAGGTGGATAGGTGTCAGGCGAGTGTCTTTCTTCGATGCATATCTCTAACACTAAGATAGGATTTTAGTGCTAGCTTAGTAACATCGATGATCGTCATTTGTTGAATCTTTAAATTATATCAAGTCCAACTTGAACTCAAATAAACATCATCTTAATTTTATTGACAGTTTTAAGAAAATTAGTCAGAATGGAGATCCAATCCAAAAAAATCAGATTTTGCATCAGTCGAAAAATTGCCAACAACGAAGTCACCAATAGAGGCATCGCTAGCTCTCTCTCTAGCAAACTCAGACCAACGCTTACTTCAGATTCTCGTTCTAAATATCGGGCTAAAGTTGATAGTAGTCCCTTCCTGAAATCCAGAGCCCACAGCAGCACTTTTTCAAGTAACTTTATCTTCATGAAGGTCTGCCAGCCACTTGTTGGTGCCTCTATGATGCCAAAACATCAACATAGTTAGGATTTCGTCATACATATAAGCGAGAAGTAGCCAGTTTGACTAAAATAATGACAACCATTGTCGGTCTAGAGCTGAAGGAAAGATTTGGATTATCTCAAAGTAAGGAATGTTCGATGTTAAGATGTGATGATCAGAGTCAGTGAGAGTGCCTTTAAATGCATCGGCACTACCGCTAGTCTCAAACCATTTCATTGGATCATGCTTAAAGATTTGTTCTATGGGATCATGCTTCCCAGTGGAAACGATGCTGCTCATCTATTGGCATAAGTCATGGGATATCTCATCAACATTACAAGACAAGGAGAACAAGCAAGCTTCTAAACAATAAAATAGATAGACCTGACTCAACAAAATACCCCTCTGCTGCTGGCCTAATTTGTTAGGGCCATGAATGCGAAAGCTGAAGAGCTGGAATTGACACAGACTAGATTTTCCAATCCTCATGGCCTCCAAAATGCCATGAATACTTCAACTGCCAAAAATATCCTTTCTTTGAGTCTGTATGCAACAGGCAATAAGAAATTCAGGAAAATAATGAACACAGACATGCATATGTGCTACAGTTACACTCCTGAAAAAGACCGAAAGGAAGTGAAAAAATGGGTCAATACAAACCTTCTTCTAAAAAATGGATGGTAAGGCGTCAAGACAGGACAAACAATAGCTGCTGGCAACTGTCTCGCAAGTGTCAAGGATAACATCTACATTGTTGTACTGAACTGCCCAGATTCTCTCAAAAGATTCACATAAACTCAAAGACTATACGAGTGGTATATCGAGAGAAGAAAGATTATCAATTCGACTTTGACTACCGAAGCAGACTCGTTTTAATCATGAGTAATCAAGCAGTGATTGTCAGATTATCCTATTCTGTCATTTTTAATATCAATCTATTGAGGCATTGACCTGAAAAATAGATTAAAATCATTCTTGTAAAATTTCATACTTGATCCTTTCTTGACATGGCGTAATGCTGCCTTTTGACCTCGTCAGGCAGCCCCTTGACAATCCAAGGGTGATATAGGGCCTCCTTAGCTGTGATTCTTTTCTAGGGATCCCAAACCAGAAACTTAGAAACGAAATTGATGAAATCGGGGTCTTAACTGCACTTTAGGATAAGTTCCAATGACTTCGAGCTTGGTTTTCGTATTTTACCTTTGCTATTGGCCTTTATTCTAGGAAAACTTCCTTCAAAAAATTTATGAGAACGAGATCCTTGATCGATCATGTGAACTGGAGGAATTCCCAAAACTTCCATAAACATGAGCATTTGCTCAGGCTCACTCTAGCCTGGAAAGATTGGATATCCTAGAAGAAGCTAGCAAAGTATACATCCTAGAGACCACAAATCAATTGCGCTTGTATATTGAATTCCCATGATGACTTCAGGCGCTCGATAATATCTGCTTTGGATGTAAGTGTAGAGCTGCTCACCTTCGAAGCAGCCAGACCCAGCATCAATTATTTTTATGCCAGTTTTGTGTTCTTGCTTGAGAAGGATGTTTTATGGCTTAAGGTCGCAATGGATAATTTTATGCTTTTTGAAAAATTGCAAGCCCTGCAGTGCTTGAATGGTTATCCTTCTGATCAGGTCAAGGTTCAGGCCATTGAATTTGTAAAGCTTAAGAAATTAATAGAGATTGATGTGGAGAAGCTAAAAGACGAGACAAGCATGACCTCTGAAGAAAAATCCGTGTTTCAGCTGCACAATATTGGATCTAAACTTCGGATCATGCATGATAACATTTTCCAAAATTTTGATCTATACTTTTGCTTGCTTGTTGAACTTGGCCTCATTTCGAATGATCTTCAAAGCGACCATCTATTTCTTCTTATGGTCAAAAGCCTTGAAAACCTGGCCAAAAGAGCCGTGTCCCAACCCACTGATCACTTCATATCGATATGCAATGGCATCTCCAGTTGCAACTCGAGCCTAACATGTGGTATTAGTGAAGTCCTTGATACTGTGGATCCTTCTCGAACCGATATAAAATATTTCATAGCGAAACACTTATTATTTTTAGAATTGAGTCAAGAAAGGGTATTTTTCTACCTTCTCCGTCTATCTGATTTATATAGTGCGGCTGCGTTCATAAGGCGTTTTATGTTTTATCTGGTAGGCATTGTTAACAAGCTGAATCGATAATTTGGTACCTTTTATGTTTGCATTCGTAACGAACGAAAGCGAGCTTTAGTTTCCATTAATTCAGGTTCAGGTTGAGCAAGTTTTCTGACTTGAAACTTCCTGGTTGCTGGTTGCTGTCCTATTTTTGCCAAGAAAGGATTCTATTGCTTGTCTTCAGAATTGTGTCTTTTGGTCAGCTTAGCCTTTTCAAGTGAATTCTCAAGACTATGGTTCAGAGAGTGAAGCGCAGTTAACTTTTTATTTCTAATCGACATTAATTATATTAGCTATCACTGATCCAATACTCAAAAAACATATCTGAAAAATATTCATATCAACAATGATAACTTTTCTTCTGCCGGTAAACCTCAAATGAATCGCTTTCTTCCTTGAGCTCCTGGGAACTTATAATATTCCCAATTTTGCTGAAAATATGATCTAAAATGTTCAGCACTTCTCTCCTGCTTAGCTCATCTTTCCTTATTTATAATGGTTCGCTCACTTTGAGTTTGCTAATTTTCCTTTAGATTTCGGTCAAGTTCCTATTCAGCAAACGGATTTGAGATGACTTTGACTCTTCGATTGATTTAGAAAGTTTCTCTTGAGTTTCTTGAAGAATGCTCTTTTTTTATGATTTAAGTTATTAATAAAGGAGGTAGTATTTATTCTGTTTCTGCCTATACTATTCCATAGCTCTCTAGCTTTCTTGCAATTTTTTATGAAGCGAATCAATCTAAGCCTATTTTTTGTAGATCTCCTCCTGTGCTGACTTATAGCTATCCCTTAAGTCATCAATTTCATACTTCATCACTTCAACTCTCGCTTCAATGCCAGACACAACCCCCCTGTTATGTTGCTCTATTTATTCGACTCTTTTGGCAAATTCCTATCTTTCTTTTTAGAATTAAAATACTAAAATATTGTACTTTTCGTGGTTCATGCTTTCAGATCTCTCCAATTTATTTTTATGCTATTCTTTCAGACGAGTCTGATATTGTCTTTAGGATTCTACCTACTTCCTATAGCTGTTTATGGTTTCCTGGTATTTTTTATTCTAGTCGATTGATCTCTTTTCTAACTCTGAGTTTTGTGCTCTGAGTTTGAAGCATTCTTTTTATTTTTATTTCAGAGATTATTCCAGCACCTTGATAGAACAAAGTTCTTCTTAGAGCATAATGATCGCACCATTTCCTTTTGTGAGTAAATCTTCATATCTCTTTAGCTAGTGCTCTTGCTCTTTTATTCTCCTTAAGCTTTACTTATTCTGATCTTCCAATTCGTCGTTTGTTACAGTAGCTCCCTTCAATTTTGCTTTCAGAGTTGCAGTTTGCTGTTTTAGGTCTTCTTTCTCCTGCTATATTTTATTGATTTGTTGATCTCTTTGGCTGAGATAAAACTCCTTCATTGAAAGCTCAGATGCCTGTTCTATATTTTTACTTTTTAATTTGCTGTTTTATTCAATTTTATTTTCAATTTTTTATCTGCTAATTTCCCCCTTTTGGCTGTAAATTATATTCAGCTATTCCAACCTTTATCTCAAGTGAACGACTTAGCTGTTTATTTTTTCCTTCTCAATACAGCACTCAGTCAACTAGCTATGAATATTCGCTAAGCTATTATTCTTCGCTTCTTCCTTGAAGTTTAATTATTTTATTTAGACTTCCAGCCGATCGATCAGCAATTTGTTTTGAGCTTATATTTTTTCTTGATTTTTAATCATATTGTTGAGAGTAGTTGTTTATTAGCCTTGTTGTGATATCTTGTCCTATGCTTTTCTCAAACTGTCAGAAACTTACTCCAACGACTTCTGTAAATTACTTTTTGCCTGCTCGATGCCTCTGATTATTTCTTCAGTTTCGGTTTTGGACTTTTACAGGCTTATAATTTTATTTTCCTTTTGGATGAGCTCCTACTTAAGTTTTGTTATAGAGCGAGTTCGATCCTCTTCCATTTAAATAATTTTGCAATCATATATACTTTTGACCTTGATTTCCTCCTCTTTGAGTCTGAAAATAGCTGAGGCGAGTTATTGATTTTAGTTTTTAAGTTATTCATGTTATGATAATAATAACTGCAGCTGACCATTAAGTTCTTGTTCAATTTCCTCATTCTGAATAATTTACCTTTTTTGACGCTCATATTCACGAAATAGTTCCTCTTTTTCAGAATTACACACATTCAGTTGTTCCACTAAAG